>OIXH01001446.1_pt1 | contig 26670 bp, 26 predicted proteins | sample 1587741 | NCBI WGS metagenome assembly OIXH01 (sample SAMEA3888916, study PRJEB22519) | human gut metagenome | biome: human gut; feature: human-associated habitat; material: faeces | place: Denmark | collected 2011 | reverse complement strand
CCTGCCGTAGCTTGAAATATCGCCTTTTTCAAAGGCGATCGCATTAAACCGCCGAATTGCGGTTTACCAATTTAGATTTTTAAACCTTTTTCTAAAAGGTTTGTGTGCGTCAAACTATAATTTGTCAAAGTGGCGTTTTTTGCATATTCAACTTGTTGTCGAATATAATTTAGGTAAAAATATATTAGGGGTTGATTTTATGCAATATATGTCAAGAACTCTAAAGAACTTTTTGTCCATAGCGCTGAAGCCGGTCGGCTCAACAATGTACATATGGGGCGGCGGCTGGAATGAAGAGAACACCGGAGCAGGGAAAGACGCTATGCGTATCGGCGTCAGTTCGAAGTGGAAAGAATTCTTTGAATGTCAGACCTCGAAATACGATTTCAAAAATTATCTCAATCTCCGCCACTGCGGTCTGGACTGCAGCGGCTATGTTGGCTGGGTTATGTACAATTATATAAAATGCTCAGGAATAAAGAACGACAACTGCGGTTATGTATTCAAAGCCGGAAGCCAGGCGGAGAGATTTGCGGATATGGGTTTCGGTTCTTTTACAAAAAACACTGAAGTTAAAGACTATATGCTCGGTGATATAATGTCATCATCAAACCATGTGTATATCGTTATAGGCAGTTGTGAAGACGGCAGTCTTGTACTGCTCCATTCAAGTCCGCCGGGCGTTCAGATTTGTGGTACATGCTCAGCGGACGGAAGCCGGTTCAGCAGCGGCGTGTACCTGGCAAGAGCATATATGAACGCATACTATAACGAATGGTACCAAAAATTCGGATATCGTATACGCGATACTTCATACCTGACTGAATATTCTCAGTTCAGATGGAATTCCAATGATAAGAGCATAATGTGCGACCCTGACGGCTTGCTCTATATGTCAACATCAGAAGTTCTGGCATCATTATTCGATGATAATTCTACTGCAAATTATCTTAAACGCCCATAATTTTGAGTCGAACCTATGTAAATTTATGTAAAGATTGCTCAAATGTGCTGTCATTTACGTATTTCGCTTGACAATTCTTAAAATCCATTGTATAATTTGGAATTGTAATGTTACATTTGTGTTACAAACTGATTACAAATTAAGGAGCGAATAAAATTTTGAATTTAAATACAAACGAAAGAGCGTTAAACATTGCAAATACATCAGTGGTTAGAAAGGGCAGTGCCGCACTTAAAGCAATAATACCATTGATGCTTGCGGTTACTATAATATTCAGTTCGCTTTCCGGCTTTGCGGTGAGCATTTCTGCCAAAGGAGCCTTTGTGATGGACGCCGATACAGGCGAGGCGTTGTTTATACATAATGCGGACACTCCGGTTCCGCCGGCGAGCATGACAAAGGTGCTTGCTCTGTATGTTATCTACAGTCACATGGCAAGCGGTGAATTAAGCAAGGATACACAAATCCCGGTCGGCAGCGCGCTTGCTGCGTATTCGAGAAACCCCGGGTATTCAAACGTGTATTTAAGCGCCGGCGAGACCTACAGCCTTGACGAGCTTTTAAAGGCGATTTGTGTTGTGTCGGCAAATGCGGCAGTTATGGCTGTCGGCGATTATATCTGCGGCAGTGAGGAAAACTTTGTTGCCGAGATGAATTACTGGGTGAGCGTTTGGGGCGTTGACGGCTATTTTGTTGACTGTACGGGTGTTTCAAGTCAAAACAGAATCTCGCCGAGAGGTATGGCGACGGTTGCGGGCAAGCTTATAAGCGAGTACCCCGATGTTCTTAATTACACATCTCTTACATATCTGAACTTCCGCGGAGTTTCGTATTATCCGACTAACAAGATGCTTCCGGGCGGCGCATATGAATATGCCGGAGCGGACGGTTTAAAGACCGGTACCACCTCGGCTGCCGGCTGCTGCTTCACAGGTACGGCAACAAGAAACGGCAAGCGTCTTATATCGGTTGTTATGGGCGAGAGCAGTACAAACATGCGCTATGTCGATACGATTAAGATGATGGATTACTGCTGGGAGCTTTTGGCGGCAAGAGGCGACACATATGACGATGCGTATATTGACAACACACCAAAGGACTTTATTGTGGCAACAGATTTAAGATGCTTTATTAACGATTGGGAGATCCCGACGTTTATACACTACGGCAATGCTGAAAACGGGTATCAGGACTGTGCCGTTGTAATGCTTGACGATTTGAAGGATTACGGATTCGACGTATCGTATGACTTGGACAGCGATACGGTTACGGTTGTAAACAATGTCGATAAGGATCTGACAGCCGGACCGAATTACGGCGAGCAGGAGACATATGTAACCGATGAAAAGCTTGCGCTCAGCAACTGGGAGCCGGCAAAAATTCTGCTTAAGAACAGCTATGACGATCCGGGCGTTTATGCAGAGAGAACCTTTGATATTAACGGACGAGGAGCTATTTCGATTGATGAGCTCTGGCATATGGGAACAGTGGTCTGGAATCAAAAGTATAACCTGACTGTTGTTGTGACAAGATATTAGAATTAATTATACAAAATTACGGAACCGTGGCATAAGCCGCGGTTCCGTTTGTTTATATGATATTAAAGCTCGTGACGGTATACTTCCTCCGCAAGCTTTATAATCAACGCTTGCTTTGAAACACTACACTTATCAAAATAGTACACCATTTCTTCTTTCAAAGTGTTTGTCTTTGCTGTTTTTATGCTGTCCTGGGTTATATAGTCAAAGGATGTGCCAAGTGCTTCAACAATTTTTGCATAGGTTTCAAAACTGCCCTTGCGTTTGCCGATTTCTATACATGCCAAAAAGTTAGTGCTGATGTCAGCCTTTTCGGCAAGACTTTCCTGGGTCATTCCCTGCTTCATGCGCATTTCTTTAATTCTCGCTCCAATACGATAGTAATCCATCTGCTTCAACCGACTCTCTGCTTTTATTTTGTTCCGATATTCTAATTTTATCAAAAGCAGCAAATTAAATACATTGCCAATTTGTCAATGTTTCAATAACTATATTGATAAATAAACAAATAAAATGTATAATATTTGATAGATAATCAAAGATGATTTGATTATATGAAACTCACGCAAAATATAAGCAAACCAGTGTGTTGACAATTTGGAATATACCACAGCTTATAAACATAATTAATACTATTCCTATATCGAAGTCTTTCTTTAATGCGCATTAACTTATTTAATAATTGCTTAATTATGTATTATATGATATAATTGGATTTATAGGAGGATAATATTATGAGCTTAAATTCATTCCTTACTTCAGCAAAGTTTTTAATTGAGATACAAAATTACGATACAGCACTGTGTTTGCTATGTTGTGTAATTGATAGTTGTGCTAAGAAAAAATACCCATCAAAAGGGAATGCAGATAGGATTAAACTCTGGGTAAATGATAACATAGATGCAATATCATCACATGGGCTTCCTGCAATTTTTGGAAAAAATTGCAAGTTTTGTTTTGGACATGAAATAAAACATTTAAAAGCTAATGAAAATGGATATGCAGGAATTGAAGATATTATATATTACCTTATTAGATGTTGTCTGGTCCATGAATGTGATATTGACAGGCACATCATGTTAGTACCACAAAATGTTTTTACGTATACTAACAATAAAATTATTTTGCCACATACTTTATGTAATGGTTTGATATATGCTATTAGTCAAAATATAACGTAATACAAAAAGAAGGCGCCTCATAGTAGCGCTTTTTATTGAAAGGAGAAAATTTCATGCCGTATGTACCTATACCGAAAGACTTAAACGCGGTTAAAACAAAAGTAGCGTTTAAGCAAATTATATCATGCTCGTTATTATCTGTCGATTCTACTACTTCAGCAGCGGTTCTATTTCGTCTACGAAATCATCAAATAAGATACAATTTACATCAGCAAATCCATCGACATTCACAGCGTAAATATTTAACTCATTAGCCTTTCCGTTATTCAATAAGTATTTAACGCTATTGTCTTAAACTTCTACCTTACTCAATAAATTTTCATTTAATAAAATACTTCCGCAATCTTACATATATGCATAAATCAGTAATAAAAATGTTGCACAATCAGAAAATATCCGTTTTAAAAAATTCGTTTGTTAGTCAAATGTTAGTCAAAACACATAAAAATAATTTTTTGTTAAACATAACTAAATCCCCGAAAACGCAGTGTTTTCGGGGATTTTAAATGCCTTATACGGCGAAATTACTTAATAACTTCTGTAACAACGCCTGAACCTACTGTTCTACCACCCTCACGGATAGCGAACCGAAGTCCTTCTTCGATAGCGATTGTTGTTGTAAGCTTAACGTCCATTACAACGTTATCACCGGGCATACACATCTCTGTGCCTTCCGGAAGGTTAACAACGCCTGTAACGTCTGTTGTTCTGAAATAGAACTGCGGTCTGTAGTTTGTGAAGAACGGTGTGTGACGACCACCCTCGTCCTTAGTCAGAACGTAAACCTGACCCTTGAACTCTGTGTGAGGTGTGATTGTACCCGGCTTAGCCAAAACCTGTCCTCTTTCGATTTCATCACGTGCAACACCACGGAGCAGAGCACCGATGTTATCGCCTGCTTCAGCGTAGTCAAGAAGCTTTCTGAACATCTCGATACCTGTAACAACAACCTTACGTGTCTCGTCTGAAAGACCAACGATTTCAACTTCGTCGTTAAGGTTGAGCTGACCTCTCTCAACACGACCTGTAGCAACTGTACCACGACCTGTGATTGAGAAGATATCCTCGATAGGCATCAAGAACGGCAGATCGCTCTTTCTTTCCGGTGTCGGGATGTAGCTGTCAACAGCGTCCATAAGCTCGTGGATGCAAGCATACTCAGGAGCGTTCGGGTCTGTTGAAGCTGACTCGATAACCTGGAGAGCTGAACCCTTTACGATCGGGATATCATCACCCGGGAATTCATACTCTGTGAGCAGGTCTCTGATTTCCATCTCAACGAGCTCAAGAAGCTCTTCGTCATCAACCTGGTCAACCTTGTTCATGAATACGATGATGTAAGGTACGCCAACCTGACGTGAAAGAAGGATATGCTCTCTTGTCTGAGGCATAGGACCATCAGCAGCAGATACAACAAGGATAGCACCGTCCATCTGAGCAGCACCGGTGATCATGTTCTTTACGTAGTCAGCATGTCCCGGGCAGTCAACGTGAGCATAGTGACGATTATCTGTCTCATACTCAACGTGTGCTGTTGAAATTGTGATACCTCTTTCTCTCTCTTCCGGAGCCTTATCGATCATGTCATAAGCCTCATACTTAGCCTTACCATTCATAGCCAAAACCTTTGTGATAGCGGCTGTAAGAGTTGTCTTACCATGGTCAACGTGGCCGATTGTACCAATGTTAACATGGGGTTTGGTTCTTTCGTACTTTTCCTTTGCCATTTTACAATGACCTCCTTATGTTTATTCTTATAATAATTTTTACTTTTATTGGTAATTCTGGAATACAGAATTACTATATTATTGTACAATTAATTCTTGAAAAATTCAAGAGTTTTTTGTAAATTTTTTTGAAATCTTTTCGGAAAGCTTCGACTGAAAAATTATTATCGTCAGGAAATCAAGGAATTAGTCTTCCTTTGATCTCTCTTTAATAATCTTTTCAGCAATGCTCTTCGGCAATTCCTCAAAGTGGCTCGGCTCCATTGAATACTGACCGCGACCCTGAGTTCTTGAACGAAGCTCTGTTGCATAACCGAACATCTCTGAAAGCGGAACATTTGCTGTGATTTCCTGCGCACCTGTTCTTGCTTCCATACCCTGAATCTGTCCGCGGCGTGAGTTAAGGTCTCCGATAACATCACCCATGTATTCTTCAGGAACGTTAACTACAACCTTCATGATAGGCTCCATGATAACCGGATTACCCTTCTTGCAGCCGTCCTTGAATGCCATTGAACCGGCAATCTTAAACGCCATTTCGGAAGAGTCGACTTCATGGTAAGAACCGTCAACCAGTGTACACTTAACGTCTACAACCGGATAGCCGGCGAGAACACCTGTCTGCATTGCGCCCTGAATACCTGCGTCAACAGCAGGGATATATTCCTTAGGAATAGCACCGCCGACAATCTTGTTTTCAAAGACATATCCTGTACCAGGTTCGAGAGGCTCCATATCCATAACAACGTGACCGTACTGACCTTTACCACCCGACTGACGAGCGTATTTGTGGTCAACGTGTACAGCGCTTCTGATAGTCTCACGGTATGATACCTGCGGATTACCTACGTTAGCTTCTACCTTAAACTCACGGAGAAGTCTGTCAACGATAATCTCAAGGTGAAGCTCACCCATACCTGCGATGATGGTCTGACCTGTCTCATCGTCTGTATACGTTCTGAAGGTCGGATCCTCTTCAGCCAGCTTTGCGAGAGCTATACCCATCTTTTCCTGACCGGCTTTTGTCTTAGGCTCAATAGCAACACGAATAACCGGCTCCGGGAATTCCATAGATTCAAGAATGATAGGATGGTTTTCATCACAGAGTGTATCACCTGTTGTTGTGTTCTTAAGACCAACAGCAGCGGCAATATCACCTGCATAAACTGTCTCTATATCCTCTCTGTGGTTAGCGTGCATCTGAAGGATACGTCCGATTCTTTCTTTATTATCCTTAACTGAATTATAAACATGCGAACCGCTGTTGAGCGTACCCGAATATACTCTGAAGAAGCAGAGCTTACCTACAAACGGGTCGGTTGCAATCTTAAATGCCAAAGCTGCAAACGGCTCATCATCTGACGAATGTCTTACATCCTCATCCTCTGTTCTCGGGATAACACCCTTAATCGGAGGAACGTCAAGCGGTGACGGCATAAAGTCAACAACCGCGTCAAGCATGTTCTGAACGCCCTTGTTTCTGTATGAAGAACCGCAGAGTACCGGAACCATCTCGTTTGCGATAGTTGCCTTACGGATTGCCTTCTTGATTTCAGCTTCTGTAAGATCGCCCTCTTCGAGGTACTTATCCATCAAAGCTTCATCTGTTTCAGCAACAGACTCAAGAAGCGCTTCTCTGTACTCAGCAGCCTTGTCTGCCAAATCAGCAGGGATTTCTTCAACTCTCTCGTCCTGACCGAGTTCGTCGTAATAAACGTAAGCCTTCATCTGAATAAGGTCAATAAGACCCTTAAACTCGTCCTCAGCTCCGATAGGAAGCTGAATCGGAACAGCATTACATTTGAGACGCTCCTTCATCATGGCTACAACGTTATAAAAATCTGCGCCCATGATGTCCATCTTATTTACATATACCATTCTCGGTACCTGGTACTTATCAGCCTGCCTCCAAACGGTTTCAGACTGAGGCTCAACTCCGCCCTTTGCACAAAGAACCGTAACACTGCCGTCAAGTACACGGAGTGAACGCTCAACCTCAACTGTGAAGTCAACGTGTCCCGGTGTATCGATAATGTTAATTCTGTGATTCTTCCACTGTGCAGTGGTAGCGGCAGAAGTAATGGTAATACCACGTTCCTGCTCCTGCTCCATCCAGTCCATTGTTGCAGCACCTTCGTGTGTTTCACCAATCTTATGAACACGGCCTGTATAGAACAGAATACGCTCTGTGGTAGTAGTCTTACCGGCATCGATATGAGCCATGATGCCTATATTTCTGGTTTTCTCAAGTGAAAACGCTCTACCCATAACTTTTCTCCTTCCAACGCAGCAACATAGTGATCAGGAATTAGAATAATCCGTAATTCAATCATCATGGTCACTATACTACGTTAAATTTGTTGTTCTCCGCATCAAATGCGGATAAAATATTCAATAACTTACAACGCAAGATAATTCCTAACTTCACGTTTCAGCAGCAAATTTTGCTTAGATTTGCTGCTGCCCAATTTTACCTCACAAGCGCACTTCTTAGTAAGCGAGCACTACTTAGGTTATAGAATGACTTTATTTGCTTAGATAACCCAATTTTTAAGCCGTTTTGCAAAGAAATTTTGCTTAGATTTGTTGCTACCTAAATTTACCTCACGAGTGCACTTCTTAGTAAGCGAGCACTACTCAGGTTATAGAATGACTTTATTTGCTTCGGCAAATTTCATTCGTAAGGCATATACGCAATCAAAGATTGCGGTCATTACCAACGGAAGTTTGCGAATGCCTTATTCGCTTCTGCCATCTTGTGTGTATCTTCTTTCTTCTTAAATGCGCCACCTGTGCTGTTTGTGGCATCTATAAGCTCATTTGCGAGTCTTTCAGCCATGGTTCTTTCGCTGCGCTGTCTTGAATACTGAGTAATCCATCTCAGTCCCAAAGTCTGGCGTCTTTCAGGTCTGACCTCAATCGGAACCTGATAGTTTGCACCGCCGACACGGCGAGCCTTAACCTCTAAAACAGGCATTACGCTGTTCATTGCTTCTTCGAATACTTCAACAGGATCCTTTCCTGTCTTCTCTTTTATGATATCAAAAGCATCATAAACTATTCTCTGGGCAACACCCTTTTTTCCGTCGAGCATGATGTTGTTAATCAGGCGTGAAACAGTCTTGTTGTTATACACCGGATCAGGCAATACATCACGACGAGCAATATGACCTCTTCTTGGCACTTTCTTCCCCTCCTTCATTAGGTTTATTCACCATTAAGGTACTCAATGTTCTTTTTTAACACTGTCGTGCACATAGGTCATATATAAATCAAAATTCATTTATATAAACATATGCACACATTTTCAATTAGACTTTCTGATAGACCGGATTATTTAGGTCTCTTTGCGCCGTACTTGGATCTTGACTGTCTGCGAGCGTCCACACCCGATGTATCAAGTGTACCACGGATAATGTGATAACGTACACCAGGAAGGTCCTTAATACGTCCGCCGCGGATCATAACAACACTGTGTTCCTGAAGGTTATGACCGATACCGGGGATGTAAGCAGAAACTTCAATACCGTTTGTAAGACGTACTCTGGCAACCTTACGGAGCGCTGAGTTAGGCTTTTTAGGTGTCATTGTTCTAACTGAAGTACAAACACCTCTCTTCTGAGGAGAAGCCTGGTCTGTGGGACGCTTCTTGATGGTATTAACACCCTTCAAGAGAGCCGGAGCTGTTGACTTTTTCTCAACTGTTGCTCTTCCCTTTCTTACTAATTGGTTAAATGTTGGCAATATGTTCACCTCCATACATATAAAATATTTATAAAAACGCAAAATGCGATTTTATCAAAGTTAAAATATCTTGTCCGTCCAATCAATCTTCAAGCACTGCTGCGGCAGCGGTCGGAACATCAACACCGCACGCTTTGGCAAGCTCCTTACGTCCGGGAACACTCACGCATTTTATACCCGACAATGTGCAAAGCTCTCTGAGCGGTTCAATTACCTGAAAGTCAGCGTCCTCTGCAAGATATACAACAGATGCAGTGCCGGATTTAACTGCATTTTTGGTTTCTTTGATTCCAACAACCTTCTTTTTGTGTTTTAAACTTTCCATAAACAAAGCTCCAAACCAAATTCCTGTATTAAACTGACGCATATCATGCCAATTTAGCATTATTCATTACACGAACCATTTAATTATATCCGCAAAATCGCCATTTGTCAAGCGTTTTTTGGAATTTCTGAGCAATTTCCGTATTGACCTATAAAGTGTAAATTTTCTGTCACTGTTTTGGTTATTTTTATTTATTTATATTTATATTACATTTCGGAACCTCAAGGCTGTCTATAAGCCTTTTAATTCGCACTGAACCGATTATACTGACAACAAATCCTATCGCCAAGCCGAGCAGCACTGCTGCCGCAGATACTGACAGCACAGCCAAAGTCTGTGATTCATAAGGCGATTCGGTGATTACGCCGTATAATATCCGAAATACGTATGTGAGAAGTCCGTAGTGATTGATCAACCAAAACAGTCCCAATAACACAATACTGTAAATCAGTGCCGAAACAAAGAACTTTGACATTCGCTCCTTCTCAGGAAACACTATCGCCGCAGCCATACAGCCGAGAGGCAGTACAAATACTGTTACAATTGCTGCCGGCTCCCAGTTATAATTAAAATATGTAAATATCAATAATATATACAGATATACTGCGGTTAATATACCGCCGCAGATACCTCTGATTACCGCTCTGCCCATCAGTTATCCCCTTATTTAAAAAATACAGGGATGCAGTTTTAAACTTACAAAGCCATATCAGCCTTGACATCAGAATTGACATCGGTGTTGATATTAACGAAAGTTTTATTATCATACATCCCTGTGCTTATATTAAATTATAAATCTCTGCGTCTGAAGCTTAGTCACGCTCAGACCTGTCAGATGCACTTTCAGGCTTCGCAGACTCTTCAGTATCCTTCTCCTGCTCGGCGAGATACGCCTCCCATTCCTCACGGCTCTGGGGCTTGAATACGTTGTTTATAAGCTCTTCGGTCTCCTCGGGATCATACACATAGTACCACAAGTTGTTTGTGTACTCATACTCACCCGGAAGCTGATATGAAGTGATATCATCGAGATTAACGCTCATAAGCGCATTTAAGTTTTTAACTACCTCCGGAAGCGTCAGGTTTGTTCTCACATTATTCTTAACAACCTCAAAAACATCATCAATCTTTGACAAATACTGAGTGTTGAGCTTCTGCTTAATCAACTCCTTAATAAACTGCTGCTGCCAATACATACGACCTTCATCACCCATGACATACTCGCCCGGCGCGCTTCCGTCATTGTTATGGCGGAAACGAACAAAGTCATGCGCAAGCTGTCCCGTGAGATGCTGCTGTCCTGCTTCCAGATGGATATGCAGCCCCTGAACAGGATCGTCATAGTCCATGTCATACGGCACATTAAACTCTACGCCATCCACAGCCTCAATAACATCCATAAATCCATCAAAATCAACTGTCACAAAATAATGGATCGGCAAGCCCGTAATACTCTTGATTTTATTGATAAGCATATCCTCATTGCCCTCAGTTGTGCTGAGCTTAGACGGTAATGCGTCGAGTTCTTCCTGAGTGAGCTTCGGTGTGGCAGTCGGAGAGGGCTTGCTGCTGTCACGTTTGGGAGACGGAGACGGTGACGGCTTGGATTTTGTGTCAGTAAATCCCATTGTAGCGTTTATCTTCTGAGTCGTGCCGTTTATCTTAACCATTGTATCACGAGGTATGGATAATATGCTTACTCTGTTTGAATACCCGTCCAGAGACGCAAGCATAATAGTGTCGCTTCGGTATCCTCCGTCATCTACACCAATCAGCAAAACATTTACCATGCCGATATTACTGTCCACTTCATCAAGAGAAGTATAGCTCGTCTTGCTGTTTGTGAACGAAATGTTTGCCAATTTTTGCGATGCTAAAACTCCGCCAAATGTTGACACTGACAATGTAAGCACCGCAATTATCACTGCAACAACTTTAAACTTCCTGGTCATGTTTCATTTCCCTTCGTATAAATTCCCAACGTAATATTAATTATATATTCAAAACATATATGAAAAATTAATCTCAAGTTTCGACAAAATCCATAAACAGCATTATACCTCACGCAGCTTAAACATGTCAACAGCCTCCGCAAATTATTAATGAAAAGTTAACAAAGGTCATAAAATCCCACGTTTCGGAAAACGCCGCATGTTGTTTAATCCGAATAAACTATAACCCTGAAAATATCGCCCGCTCTGCCTGCCAGCACGGTTATATCATCTTTGGTATAAACCTTATATCCGTTTCCGCTCACGCACAAAAATCCCAAGGACTTTAAAACATTCATGTAATTTTGATCCGGGTCTGATTTGAGCGAATTAATATCATAGTTATAAACACAGCCGTTTATATCAGCCTCCTTAATTACCGAAACGACACTTACTCCGAAGCAAGCTCCGAAATCCGGCACCGTACCAAACTCCGGATAGTATATAACCGAAGAGGCTGAACTATATGCTATGTCAACTCTGTTCTCATCTTCGTTCCAGTTCACCTCACAGCCGAACACCTCTGACACGGCGCGCAACGGCACAAATGTCTTGTCGTTTGTAAGCTCCGGCACAACATCAAGAAAAACCGGACTTCCGTTTACGTACATTGTATCCATGCCGATGGCAAGAATAGCTGTCACATCGTCCTTTTCCGCTGTGACGCTCCATGTATCGCTGTCCCACTCAACAACAGCGTCAAGCGCCTCAAAGATGTCTCGCATAGGCACCATAACCCTTTCGCTTTTCATGTACGGGCTTGCCGAAAAATCCATGCGGTTTCTGCTTAAATACACCTTTATATTCTCATTTGCCGCGGCCGGGAGCGCCGCAAGGCACAGCAAAACAATTGTTATTATAATCGCGGTTAATTTCTCTCTCATTTTTCCTATCCTCTCGCCTTACTTCCAGAACATAACCGCATCGGACGGCATACGCCAGTCGCCTCTCGGAGACAGAGTAACAGAGCCGACCTTCGGACCGTCCGGAATACAGCTGCGCTTAAACTGATTGCTGAAAAATCTGCGGCAGAATACATCAAGCCATTTTTGTATCGTATCGGAATCAAACTCATCTGCGAACGCCTGATTTGCAAGGCGGAAAACCTTAGACTTTGTGAAGCCCAGACGTACAAAGTTATACAAAAAGAAGTCATGAAGTTCATACGGACCGACAATATCCTCTGTCTGCTGTGAAATCTTTCCGTCCTCAGGCGGTAACAGCTCAGGACTCACCGGCGTATCAAGTATATCATTCAGAACCGAACGCATTTCGTCCTTGCTTATATCCGCAACATATCTGACAAGATACCTGACCAGAGTTTTCGGTATTGAACAGTTCACGCCGTACATCGACATATGATCGCCATTATAAGTCGCCCAGCCCAGAGCAAGCTCGCTTAAATCTCCGGTGCCGATAACAATTCCGCCTCTTTCGTTGGCATAGTCCATCAAAACCTGAGTTCTCTCTCTTGCCTGAGAGTTTTCATATGTCACATTGTGATTATTTATATCCGCTCCGATGTCGGACATGTGCTGTATAACAGATTTGTTTATCGGTATTTCAACCAGTTCGGCGCCTATGCACTCAATCAGCTTTTTGGCATTGCTGAGCGTCCTGTCCGTTGTGCCGAAGCACGGCATAGTTATAGCCTTTATTCCGTCAAGCGGAAGATTCAGCATTCCGTATGCCTTGGCAGTGACAAGCAGGGCGAGTGTACTGTCAAGACCGCCCGATATTCCGATTGTTACTGTTTTGCAGCCGATATGCTGAAGACGCTTCTTAAGGCCGTTTGCCTGCATGGCAAATATCGACTCACAGCGTCTGCGCAGCGCTCTTTCGTCCTTCGGAACGAACGGGCGGGAGTCAAAGCTGCGCTCAAGATTTGTCTCTGTAATCTCAGTGTCAAAGTATATCTTCTGACAATCCGTATTGGATTCTCTGAAGGTTGTCATTCTTCTGCGCTCCAAGACTAACTTGTTTACGTCTATATCGCTGTATATAATACCATTTTCAAATAACTCGGACTCCTTGAGTTCGGTCCCGTTTTCACAGATTATTCTATGCCCCGAAAACACCATATCACTCGTGGATTCGCCGTCGCCGGCATTCGTGTACACATAGCCGCACACACAGCGGGCAGACTGCGACTTTACAAGGCTGCGTCTGTATTCCGCCTTTGCGATAACCTCATCGCCTGCGGAAAGGTTTAAAATAATTGTTGCGCCGTTTTCGGCAAGATTGCCGGACGGTGGGTTTATCACCCAAATATCCTCGCAAATCTCAATACCGACTTTAAGCTCCGGGAAATTGCGCGCACAAAAGATGAGCTTCGGACCGACAGGGTACTCAGTTCCGTTAATGAACAGCACTGTGTTTTCATCAAGCGTATTAAAATGACGAACCTCATAGAATTCTGAATAGTTCGGCAAATGGCTCTTTGTGACAAAGCCCAGTATACGGCCGCTCTTGATAACTGCCGCGGCATTATACAGCTTGCTTCCGACAGCCAAAGGCAAGCCGACAGCAATTAAAATATCCGTTTTGCTCGTCTTTTCCGCAATGTCAAACACTGCGTCAAGGGCGTTTTTGATAAGAGTGTCCTGAAGAAACAGGTCACCGCAGGTATATGCGGTAATGCAAAGCTCGGGAAACACAATGACCTTTGCTCCATGTTCAGCCGCTTCCGTTATCTGCTTTATAATCTGCTGCTTGTTATACTCAGTGTCTCCTACTTTAATAATCGGTGTTGCCGCCGCGCATTTTATAAATCCGTCTCTCATACTTCCGCCTCCGAGTCTGTAAATTTCTGTAAATATTTTTTGTCCTATCATTCCAAAATTATTTCTTATTATACCACATAAAAGTCTATTACTCAACAAAAACAAAAAATTTTATCTGAAAAAGGCGTGACACGCACAGGCACTGTATTCTAAATATAATAAATCTGTAAGACAAAAGTACTTACAGCTCTCGAGAGATAAATTTGGAAGGAGACAAAGAAAAATGCTTGGATTTGGAAACAAAAAGCAAAATTTAAATCAGCAGCAGCCATACAACATGGCGCAGCAGACAACAAACTCAAACAACGGCTATTCAAACGGACAAATTCCGCAGCAGATGCAGCAAAATGCACAGCCTCTGCCGCAGCAGCAGAATTCTCAGATGCCGCAGCAGGACGCGGGCAGACTTGAAGAGTACATAAACCGCAGAAATGCTGAAATTGACGCGCAGGTTCAAGAATTTATGCGCAAGAACCCCGGCTTTGATATGAGACGCGAAATTCAGAATCCGCAGTTCTGCAACTATGTATGGGGCAACGGTCTCAGCATTGAGGACGCATACTATCTCGTTCACAGAAACGACAAAGAGGACATGAATTCTTACGACATGAATCGCAGCCAAAGCCGAATTCCCGAAAAGAGAATCTCAGAAAACGGAACGGGCAGAAGCGGCGGCAGCGGCATAGTTAAAAAGAACCCGAAGGATTTGAGTGATGAGGAAATTGACGAAATTGTTAGACGCGTCAGAGACGGCGAAAAGATTTCGTTTTAAAAATTTATTTTAAGCAGGAGGAATTCAAATGAGTATTACATACAACACACAGACAACAACCACAAACAACACAGGTAATAATATCACGCCTGAGATGAAAGCGTATTATGACCGCCAGATGATCAGATTTGCACAGCCTAAGCTTGTGCATGCGCAGTTCGGTCAGAACAAGCCTATACCGAAAGGCTCGGGCAAGACGATTGAGTTCAGAAAGTTCAGTCCTCTGCCCAAGGCGCTCAAGCCGCTCTCTGAGGGTATAACCCCGAAGGGAAACCAGCTCAACGTAAGCACTGTTGAGTCTACTGTTGAACAGTATGGTGATTATGTCACACTGTCCGACATGCTCACACTGTCGGCTATCGACAATGTGATTGTTGAAACGCAGAACGTGCTTGCCGACCAGGCGGGCAGAACCCTCGATACGGTTATCCGTGAAAAGATAAATGCAGGAACCAACGTGCAGTACGGCAACGGCAAAGCTGACCGAAATGTTCTTGTCGGCGGAGATGCAGTATACGAGAATAACGACTACCTCACTGTTGCAGCAGTAAAGAGAGCCGTTGCAACGCTTAAGCGTAACAACACACAGCCCCTTAAGGACGGCTGTTATGTTGCTATCATTCACCCCGATGTTGCAAACGACCTGACTAATGACCCGGAATGGAAAGAGGTAAAGCAGAACGTTGACCCTAAGGATTGGTACAACGGAACAATCGGCAAAATTCACGGAGTTGTATTTGTTGAGTCAACCGAGGCAAAAATTTTCAGAGCTGCACCGCTGCGCAGTATCGATAATATTTCAACAGGCGACCCGGAAAGCCTGACTGTCGCAAAGGTAGACGGCAAGAAAATCACAGTTTGTGAGGAGATTGCTTCAGCGGACGCAACGGCGCTTGTGGGAAAATCCATACAGATAAACGGCTTTGATTACACAATTTCAGCCGCTGCCGCAGGCAACGCCGGCAAAGCTACGATTACCGTAACAGAAGCCCTTTCGGACACAGTTGTTGCTGACTCAATCATCTATCCGGCAGGCGCCGGCAAGGATGGCAGAAACATCTACTCGACCCTGTTTATCGGTCAGAACGCCTACGGCGTGACCAATATAACAGGCGGCGGGCTTGAAACCATAATCAAGCAGAAGGGTAGCGCCGGAACAGGCGACCCGCTCGACCAGAGAAGTACAGTCGGCTGGAAGGCAACTCAGACAGCAGAAATTCTCTCACCTGAATTTATGGTAAGAGTTGAAACAACCTGCAGCTATTAATCAATACTCAGCCGCAGCGGCAGCTGCTGCCGCTGCGGCGCAAGAACATACAGGAGGTACATATGGCTAACAAAACACAAAGTACAAACACAACAGATAATACGAATATAGAAAAGGAACTCGAAAGCTTCTATATGGAACCCGTTCCTTTAATGCTTGTGAAAGATAAATCACGCAAAAAGGACGACTTAACCGTAACCGTAAACGGCGTAAATTATCAGATTAAGAGAGGCGTGCCTGTCACCGTTCCCAGATGTGTCGCGCTCGCGGTTGAGCGAAGCCACAAACAGGAGCTTGCTGCAGAAGAATATATCGAGAGCCTTAAAGAAGTATAAGGCGGTGATTTCATGCTAATTATTGACGCAATCGATGCGGCGGACAAGCTCTCTCCGAACCATTTCACACTTGACGAAAAACTGATGTGGTGCAGCGAGGTGACTGCCGCGATACGCCGTGAAGTAAAAAAACAGTACGCAACTGTCGAAACTGTGATTACCTGCGCCGATGAAATTGAAATACCCGATGATATTTTACTTTCCGATATAGAAATGGTGTATATCGGCGGAATACCGATACAAAAATCGGACTTCCGTTCACTTCCATTTTTAAACAACGGCGAGCTTGTCAGGAACTTCGGCATTAATCTTACAACGCCTAAAATACTGCGGCTTGTATATCTTGATATCCCGCGTGAAATCAAAATTGTTTCTGTCAAAGGAAAATTCAACACGGACAGCGATTGTATATTCGGCCATGAATTGCCGTTTAACGAGAGCGACTGTATACTCTGCGCCAAGCTTGATGATATAGAAGACGAACCTGACTGGGAAACGGCAGTAAAGACTTATGTCATGTCAAACGACGGCGAAAAGATTATGCTCACAAATGATATTCTCACCCCGGAGACAGAGGCGTGTATTGCCCTCAAGCGTGTGATAGACGACGAGGCTGAAGCCGAGCCGCCTTATGACAGAATGTATATCGAATATATCCTTGCCAAAAGCGCGCTTTATCAGCACGACTATGACAGTTACGCAGCGCATATGACGCAGTATAACAACCTGTTTGATGAATTCAAACGGGACTATAAAACCAGAAATCCGCTTACCGATATGGCGGGATTTCGCAACTATTGGTAGGAGGTGTCTAAAATGTATCTTCCCATGACCGGAAGCAAAAGCATAGATAAAACAAAAAAGGTAGACGTATTGAACTTTTTCGGATATGACCAGAGGGATAAAATAGATGACCGCCAGATGTCGTCTATGTATAATATGTCCTCTGACTCTATACCCGCAATGGCGCCGAGGAAGCCGCGGCTTCACATATGCTCGGTTGACAATATAACCGCAATGTGCAAGCCCGAATATTCGCCCCGGGAGCTTAATGCGTTTACCGGTGTTGCCGGCGGGTATTTTTACTACAACGGTCAGGCAGTCACCAACATGAAGCTGTCGGATTCCGAGAAGTCAATCGCTGACTTTAACGGCAATATCTGCATTTTCCCCGACAAGGTTTACTACCGCTATCTCCCCGACCCAAACACGGGCGAAATAAAGTCGGAACTTCAGAAAATGGGAAAGTCCATTACCTTAAGCGATGTCAAAATGTACTCATATCTAAACAGTATCACAGGCGAATATACTGCGTATATACAAAAAAGCGGCGCCGGCTTTGACGATGTCTTTTCCGTGGGCGACAGCATAGTTATAAGCGGCTGTACAGACAAGCATAACAATACGGTAGTCATTGAAAACCGTCATGAGTATGCTGCATCCGACAGCATAGTCAGTGTTGTGGTAAACGAAGTGAGCGACTCAAAGCTGTCTCTGCTTATGTACACCAAAGACGGCAAGTTCGCTCTTTTCAACAACGCTACAAATACAACAGCGATTACGGCAGAAGTACGTATTCCTGATATGAATCATGTGTGCGTTCATAACAACAGGCTCTGGGGTACATCAGAAAACGGCGAATACATATATGCCTCAAAGCTTGGGAACTGCTTTAACTTTAATTCGTTCCAGGGGCTGAGTGATGACAGCTGGTTCAGCGAAATAGGCACTGAGGGCGGCTTCACCGGCATAACAAGCTATCGTACGGCAGTTGTTGCCTTCAAGCAAAATTATATCCATCATGTCTACGGTGACGCACCGACAAACTTTTCGATACCGAAGCAGACCTTCGGCGGAGCAATCGATGGCAGAAGCATTGTTGAAATAGGTGGCGTACTGTACTATATGGCAGCTGACGGGTTTTATGAATACACCGGCGGCGAACCGGAAAAGATAAGCGGCTGTATCAAAACATTATACAAAAGCTGTTCCGCCGGAACGGACGGAAAGCGGTATTATGCCTGCGCCGGAAAGACAGACGGCACAGTCGAGCTTTTGGTATTCGACACGGAATACGGAGTATGGCATAAGGAGGATAATACCGACTTCATAGCTTTTGTAAAGCACAACGAGTTTCTCTACGGAGCGACAAACAGCGATATGTATAAATTCGGCGGCGGAAACGAAGATGTAAGCTGGTGTGTGGTATCCAAAAAGTTCACCCTTGACGATATTGATTTCAAGGGCGTTAATGCGGTTTACATCAGAATGGAAGCGCCCGATAATACAAAAGTCGATGTTTATACCTCTTGTGACGAACAGGACTTTGTGCTTATGGGAGAAATTGAAGGCAGCGGCTTTCTCACTTACAGAGTTCCGGTCAGATTCGGAAAATGCGACAGCTTCAGAATCATGCTTGACGGCGTTGGTCATGCGGTGGTACACGACATGGAAATAGTAACATATACAGGAGGCAGAACAAATGTCAAACACACAAGATAAGTATATAAGCACATCGGCAATCAATTCCGCTAATACCGCAAAAGGAAACAGTGCCAAAACCGCCGTTCCGACAAGGTCGGACGGAACGGTCGGAATTCGTGCAACTCTGAACAACATGGGCATAAGCAATAACTTAATCGGCTATGATGAAGGCACCAAAACCGTTACTCTCGGCGGCAAAACGTTCATGAAGCCGTCTTATATTGACGAGGACGCAGGCGTATCTTATGCCACGCCTAAGGAAATCCAGAATAATCTCGTCAATTATTATTCGTCAAGCAGTAATCCCATCGTCAAAGTAACGGACGCATACGCAAACTATGCGGGACAATACGGTCTGTCTGCCGACGCTTTAAATTATGGCAACGGAACCGTCACTCTCGGCGGTATACCGCTCGACATTCTCTATATTGACGATGAGGGAAAATCATGGGCATTTAACAACAGCGTACAGAACTCAGTGAACTCATATATTGATTCGCTCGGCATATCTACACCGAACGAGTTGCTTGACTACTATAACCAAAAATACTTAACGCCTATAAACAGTCTTGCAAGAAGCATCAGAACCAGAGAGGACTTTGAATATGACCCCAACAGTGACCCGGTATATCAGGCGTATAAGAACCAATACCTCACTCAGGGAGCAAGAGCAAGCGAAAACGCAATGGCGGACTATGCCGCATTGACAGGAGGCTATGCAAACTCGGCTGCGGCTACTGCCGCGGCTCAGACACAGCAGTATTATATGACGCAGCTGACAAACCAGATACCGACGCTTGCTCAGGCGGCATACGAAAGGTATTCTGACAAGTACAATACCGATATTGAACTGCTTGAAAATATGATTGATTATTATGACGCTGCATATGATAACGCATACAGCGCAAACAATAAAACTATATACAATATCAACAACAGCTTTTCGAGCAATACAGACCGTGATAATACCGAATTTCAGAAATACTGGGAGAGCTTGTTTAATCAGCAAAAGTCGAAGAGCAATGAGCTGGATAATTATTGGACAAATCTGCAAAACAGCCAGGACTATCAATGGACCGACCTGCTTAATACCCAAAAATCAAATCAGAACATGGTTGATATTGAGGGCAGCAGACTTGATAATCTGCAAAAGCAGATTTATCTTGAGTATTACAGAGACCTTCTTCAGGCTGAGCTGACCGGCAGCAATCTCGACAACCGACTGACGGAAGAAAAGATAAACCAACTTATCCTTCAAAACATGTACGGCTTATAATAGTCAAAATAATTTATATCTTAAAAAGGCGGACGCAAAAATGCGTTCCGCCTTCTTAAAATTTTAATATTTAAGGTTTCAAATTAATTTAAATTGCATTAATATGATGATACACTAAAAAAACATTTTCGTCAAGTGTTTGAAATAGATTTGTAATAATTATTTTCAAAATGACGAAATATGTACATAAAAATATTAATTTTAGAATTATTGCCGAATTATTACATACGAAATCCTCTTATACATTCAAGATTGTTTATTTATGGTGCGGATATAAGTTTTCAAACGCTTTACAGTTGTATTAAATTGTAATAATATGTTAATTATTCGTTCATATTATAAAGAAACGAATTATGATAAAATGAATTTGCCTAAATTTTATTTATATCAGGCAAAATATCCGGTGTTGACTTTGGCATAAAAATATAATAATATTATTCATATAAAATTTCAGGAGGATGAATACGCATTATGAAAAAATTTAAAAACTCAAAAAAATTATTCAGAATTCTTTGTTTAAGCCTTACCGCCTTAGCGCTTATGGCTTTAACAGCGTGCGGCACCGGCAGCACAGCCTCAAAAACTAAACCCGAACCCACAATTACACCCGCACAGCAAAAAGCAACTTCTGAACCGATAGAGGTAACCGGCGAGCTTTCGCAAGGCTCCTGCAAAGTGTTGTTCACCATGAGCGATGGTCAAACCTTCACTGTGCAGTGTGAGCCTGAATATGCTCCGGAAACCGTTGAAAATTTCTTGCAGCTTGTAAGCTCCGGATTTTATGACGGTCTGACCTTTCACAGAATATTAGACGACTTTGTTGCACAGGGCGGCGATCCAAAAGGCAACGGCACAGGCGGAAGCGAAAACAAAATCCACGGCGAGTTTTCAAGAAACGGCTTTACACAGAACACTTTAAAGCACGAACGCGGAAGCGTTGCTATGGCTCGCTCAAATGACCCCAACTCAGCAAGCAGTCAGTTTTATATCTGTTATCAGGCGCTTCCGAGTCTTGACGGAAACTATGCCGTATTCGGTGAAGTAATCGACGGCATGGAAGTTATTGACGGATTCTTAAGCGTTAAACGTGACAGTTCAGGTATGCCAAGCACGCCTATTACGATTCAGACGGCTCAAATCATTGAATAACTGTAAGGTGATAATATGATTGAAAAGTACAGAGAATTCATGCAGGGCAGATACGGCTTTGACAAGCTCGGCATGTTTTTGCTTATCGCTGCATTTGTTATATCAATACTTTCACGGCTGCTTTGGCTGCCATGGCTGTATTTTCTGACGATAGCGCTTGATATAATTTTTATATACAGGTTCTTATCAAGAAAGGAATATGCCCGCAGACGCGAGAACCGCATATTTATGAAATGGTTTGATATAGTCAAGGATTACTTTCATAGAGATAGGCAGAATAATAACTATTATAAATGTCCGGTGTGCAAAACGAGGTTTTCGGTAAGTAAAACAGACAGCGGTGCGAATTATTCAAAAAAAGTAATATGCCCGAAATGCCGGAATGAATTTTGATTGCTTAAAATAAGGCGGCTGTGTTGTTAAATTAAAGTTTGACGAGCACAAACCTTTTAGGAAAAGGTTTGAAAATCTAAATTGGTAAACCGCAATTCGGCGGTTTAATGCAAGCATCGGTAGGCGAGCATTGTACCGCCTTTGCAAAAGGCGGTTTTCAAGCTACGGCAGGCTTGCTGTGACCGGACTTGCGTAGCAAGTGCGTATGCACTATTGCAATTATAGCATCTAAGTGTGTAAAGTCATTAATAGCCTTAGATATGCAATAACAAAGCAAGCACGTTAGGCGCGAAGGCGTCTGACCTCGTTAGAGGTCAATTAATATGATACATATAATATCATGCAAGCATGAGGCGGCTGCGCACCTGTGACCGAACCCGCAGGGTTCGTATGCGCCATATCAAGCGTTTTTACCTGAAGCAACTAAGGTCAATAACACACTAAATCGCCTTTGGCGAGGCGGCTGCGCACCTACGTGGCGGCAAGCCGCCCTACCGTAGTTTGCATTACCACCTTTCCGAATGTGGAGACACGATGGCGCTCGGGGCGGAGGCGGCGAGCGCAATAGGGTGGGCGAATAATTCACTCATAAACTATAATTTATGCGAAACAAATATGTCAGCTCATTACTTCAGGTCAATTTGTTTTTTTGTTATTTTTTGGTATTTTGCTATTTACAAATCTTTTTTTATGTGTTATAATAAGCTTGCGACTAGTAGAATTATTTATCAACTTTGGTGTACGTCTTGTTAAAAGCGTATGCTTTGATTTTCATACCAAAGTTGATATGAGCTAGTCGCATAGCAATCAAGGCTGCGTTTTTTCTGCGTAGCCAATTTATGGCTGCGCAGTTTTTTGTTGCGCAATATTTCAAGGAGGAATTAAAGTATGCAAAAAAAGATTGACAAGACAGGACGTATTGTAGTGCCAAAGCTGATACGCGATGAGGCAAGGATAAGTGACGGAGATGAGTTGGAAATATCATACAATAAGGATATAAACGCCATCTTATTGGGGTGTGTTGATAAAAAATGCAGTATATGCGGAAACAGTGAAAATTTGGAGGTTGTCAATGATACGCTGCTTTGTAAGGTTTGCGTTGATAAGATTAAGAATTTGTAATTAATAGGGGGCTCCTGCAATTAGTAATTCAAGAGCCCCTTGTTTTATGATGTAAATTATAGTTTGACGCGCAGAATCATTGCAAGCAAAGCTTGCAGCCGGAGACCGCCCATGCAATGGGCGGTAATGCAAACTGCGGTAGGGCGGCTTGCCGCCACGATAGGTGCGCAGTCGCCTCGCACTTGTGCGATATGAATGTGTAATCATATTAAATCGTCTTCGACGAGGCGGCTACTCGCCTCCGCAGCGGTCATAGACCGCTCTACCGAAGCTCGTTTTTCAGCCCTTTGCAAGGGCTGCTCTGCATTAAGCGGAAACACTTTAATCCATATAAAAGATTCCCCGGGGTCTTAGGGGCAGCGCCCCTAATAACGGCTTCCCCGGAGGGGAAGATGTTACCCGCCCGGGCTAGGCGGGCGGAACTGGGTCTGGCTTTATTAATTTAAACTATAATTTATATTCAAATGCGTTTACGGAAAAATTTACTTTAAATAGATTGATTATTAAATATGCGTATGGTATAATATTTCAGAATTTGGAAAATATATCTATGCCAAAAGTCAGGAGGAAAATATATGAAAAGAGTGGGAATTTTAACAAGCGGCGGCGACTGTCAGGGGCTTAACTCCGCAATCAGGAGCGTGGCAAAGGCGCTTTACGAACGTTTCGGCGAGGATATTGAAATATACGGTCTGCGTGACGGATACCACGGACTTATTGAAGGTGACTACAGAAAAATGGAGCCTCGTGATTTTTCGGGCATACTCAACGTCGGCGGAACCATTCTCGGAACCTCCCGCCAGCCTTTCAAGCGTATGCAGGACTTAGACGATAATAATATTTCAAAAGTCGAAAAGATGAAAAGCACATATAAGAAAATGAAGCTCGACTGTCTTGTTGTTCTGGGCGGAAACGGAACTCACAAGACCGCAAACCTCTTAAGCCAGGAGGGGCTTAACGTAATCGGACTTCCTAAAACTATTGACAACGATATTTGGGGTACTGATATGACCTTCGGATTTCACAGCGCGCTCAACGTTGCCACTGATGTTATTGACAGAATACACACAACCGCCACATCTCACGGCAGAGTGTTTATCGTTGAGGTGATGGGTCACAAGGTCGGCTGGCTGACGCTGTACGCCGGCCTCGCCGGCGGAGCCGATGTAATTCTTCTCCCGGAAATCCCGTATAACATCGACAGCGTTGTAGGGCTTCTCAAAAAGAGAGAGGCAATCGGAAAGAACTTTTCGATCATCGCAGTTGCCGAGGGCGCAATCTCGTGCGAAGAGGCAAAGATGAAGAAAAAGGAATTCAAGGCTCACCGCGCAGCGATGGTACAGCCTTCTATAGCATATCGCGTTGCGGATGAAATCCGTGAAAAGACAGGCAACTCCGAAATCCGCGTCTGCGTGCCGGGGCATTTCCAGAGGGGCGGAAGTCCGTGCCCTTACGATAGGGTATTCACAACCCGGCTCGGAACAAGCGCTGCACAGCTGATATATGAAGAAAAATACGGCTATATGGTTGCTCTGCGTAAAAACGAGATTGTTCCGGTACCGCTCAGCGAGGTTGCCGGCAAGCTCAAATGCGTACAGCCGGATTCGAACGAAGTAATCACAGGCCGTGAGCTCGGTATCTGTTTCGGCGACTAAACCTCGCCGAAGCTCAGACGTATGCTTCGGTTAATCAACGCGCTGAGTACCTGGCTCTCGGTGACCGACTTGGTTATACGGCCGTTGTCGTCCACCACATCGATTACGTAATACTTATTGCTGCTGATTCGGCGCAGAAACTGCCTTGCGGGAGTACGCGAATCCGTCGCAAGCCGCTCCGAACGGCACAGTCCCGAATTATGCAGCTTATTCTTGTGATAGAGTATCTCCTTCAGTGAAATGATGGATATATTTTTTTGCTCCGCGGACAGGCTTCCGAGCAGAAAAACGCCTATCATAATCAGCGAAAAGTTGAAGTCACTCACAAGCAGGAGGATTACCGCGAAAGCAATTATCACAGCAATCACAACCCGGCTTAGCCTTAAAACTATATTATACGCGCGTATCACGCCAAGCAGCTCCGACAGCAACGCCTTGACAACACGTCCTCCGTCAAGCGGCAGGGTCGGCATCAGGTTGAGCAGCATAAGCGAAAAGTTCACGTTTCGACCGTATTCGAGCCATTTCCTGAGTTCCTCACGCTGTACTAATCCCGGAAGATATTGAGCCGCCGCCCAGAAAATAAGCGCCAAAGCGCCGCTTGCGAGCGGGCCTGCAATCGCAACAAGCAGTTCGTTTTTCGGACTTCTGATAAATTCCACGCCGAGCCTGCCGCATATCCCGAACGGAAGCACCTCTATTCTTGCAACAGGAATATTAAGCCGCCTTGCGGCAAAAATATGCGTCAGCTCATGTATCAAAGCCGAACAATAGGCAATAGCAAACAGTTCAAAATATCCGCCGAGCCATGACGCAGCCGCCAGGAGCAAAAACAGCGGACTGACCCAGAATGCTCTGCCGAATTTAATAAACTTAAAGCTTTTCATCAGTGCGCACATCCCGAATTAAAATATATCGCTCCAAAATTCGATAACTCCGCTGCACCACTGCAAAAAACCGCTCCACGCCGCTGCGAAGTCAAACTCCCACCTCACAGCTCTGCCAAGCGCCACAAGGCAATTCCTGCCGAACTCAAAGCCGGATTTGTTAATCATAACGCAGGCGAATATAATAATTGCCGCCGCAGCGCACTGCTTGAGAAACAGCCTTCCTCTGCCGCTTGGCTTTGCATTGTCCTGCGCTTCTCTGTCATGTCGTCTGCGAATGCTATAGTTGCCAACGGGTTCAAGCTCATTGCCTCTGCCCGTAAGCCGTCTGCCCGAACGGTATGTATCATCAATCTCTCTGCTCATTTCATCACCCCCGCGAGTTTCAAAAGCGTACAAAACTAAACTATATCTAATTTATATTTTTTAATTCATTAAATATTCCGAGGTTTATATTACTTTAAGCCAACGCTGCAAAAAAATAAAAATTTTGAAAAAAACTATTGACAAGTACGGCTTTGCTGTGCTATAATAGCAAAGTCGCATGAGATGGAAAGACGATTATGCGGCAATTTAATAATTAAATACGGAGAGGTGTCCGAGTGGTTTAAGGAGCTAGTCTTGAAAACTAGTGATCCCGCGAGGGACCAAGGGTTCGAATCCCTTCCTCTCCGCCATTTTATTTTATAGTGAATTTAAACTTCACACGGAGGATTACTCAAGTGGTGAAGAGGCTCCCCTGCTAAGGGAGTAGGTCGCTAACGCGGCGCGAGGGTTCAAATCCCTTGTCCTCCGCCAAGAAAAAAGCACTTGCTTTTGCAAGTGCTTTTTTCAGTGAAATAAATCCAAAAGGATTTGTGAAATACCTATCGGTGTGAAATATGGATTTTCCATGTGAAGTGCCTGACGGCGTGAAAGGATTTATTTTATTTCACTTTCTGCGTAAGCAGAAAATTTCACAATACAATAGTATTATTTCACATACGAAGTATATTTCACTTGTTATAAATTAAAAGAGGTTCGTATGGCTGAATCAAAGCTTAGAGAACTATCAACTGATTAATATAACCGGTGCGG
>OIXH01001444.1_pt1 | contig 26741 bp, 23 predicted proteins | sample 1587741 | NCBI WGS metagenome assembly OIXH01 (sample SAMEA3888916, study PRJEB22519) | human gut metagenome | biome: human gut; feature: human-associated habitat; material: faeces | place: Denmark | collected 2011 | reverse complement strand
ATATATAAGTAATTGATTTTGAGCACTTTAGGCATAAACAATGGATTGTTTCTATTGTTTCTGTTGTTTACCGTTTTATGAAACATTTTGCGCACAGCCATATAATTACTAAGGCTATGGCAGTTATCAGGTATTCACCAATATTAATTTTTATCTTTTGCCACTTTGTGAGCTGAGCTTCCACAGGATATGCAATTTGAATCGTATCAACTTTTTCTCGCCAGAGAGTATCATGCTTTTCTATGTATTTATACAAATATTTATATTTACTGAGATACACGGTATCACCTTTGCGCTCTACATAGATTGAATCTCTATGATATATGCTATCAATTTTGGTCTGAGATAAGTAAGTAGTATCTCTTTTCACTGTTTCCACAGGCACATATTGAATTGACTTACAGCTGTATAATATAGTGGCTAAAAATATAAGTGTAATTATTCTCGCCAATTCTCGCATAATCTTTGAGTTTTATTTGTTATTATTCATATTTAATATAAAAACCATTCTCGTAATAATTTCTTATGTGCGAGAATGGTTTTTATACACTTCAGAGATCTTTATACTCGTACTTAGCATCAAAGCTGGGGCATGCCTTAGCTGCAAATTCTCTATGCCCATGAATAGTAGCATTTGGGTATTTTACCTTTAAGCTTTTCAACAATTCGAGTAAAGATCGCTTTTGAGCCTCAGTGCGCGTATCTTTAGGAGTTTTACCGTCTTTAGCAACACCTCCTACATAGCATACTCCTATAGAGTCCGCATTTTGGCCTGAACAGTGTGCTCCAGCTACACTTTCATCTCTGCCTCTGTGAACAGAGCCATCGAGCTCAATCACATAGTGGTAACCAATATCTTTCCAGTGATTACCACCCACATGCCAATCTCGTATGGTCTCTGTTTTGACATCCTGCCCTTCAGGAGTAGCAGAGCAATGGACTATGATTTTATTTATCTTTCTCATACTTTACCTTGCGCGATAAGTTCATAAAATAATTCAGCTAAATAGCCACTTCCTTGTTGCAAGCATTGCTCATCGATGCTTTTCAAAATTTTAGCTGTGTCAGACAAATCAATTGAGACATGCTCATCTGTAAAAATATCACCTTGCTTATCTTTTACAGTAACTGAGAAGTTAGCAGGTAAAGAAGCATAGCCTACGTCCTTTTTGGCTTCAAGCATTAAGCAATTTATCTTTTGTAGATTAACCGTCAATTTTGTTTTGTCTGAACCTACAGACCATTCTCCGTTTCCTGCTTGGCTTATTTCTGTAAAATTAGCGGCTGGAGAAAAGGTAAGCTCTGAATTGCTTACAAAATCTTCAAGAGCATTATATTTTGCAAAATCTATGATAATCCAAGGCAGACTAGATTTACTTGCTTCATAGTCATATTGTCTACGATACTCTTCACTTACATACTTATTGTATTCGTATTCATTGCGAACTACGTTAATACTAATTCCTTGCAGTTTCATTTATCTTTCTCGTTTAGTGTTAATAATTGGTTTATTCTATTTAATATCTCATGGCCCTGCTCAGTAGTTGTAGCTTGCACAATCTGTTTAACTATATCAGGTACTTCTGCAGCATGAGCTTTTTTACGTTTACTATTTTCAACTACAGATTTACCTTCAATGTATATAATAGCGACAGTGCATAGAATTGTGGCGAATGGAACTATATAGAATGATAACAAGCTCCCAAGTATATCAAACATAAGAGCAAAAAGCATCAGCCTTACATAATCACCGATTTTTGTGATTGTTCTACGAAACCCATGTGACATTAATTTTTGGCCAAGTGCTTTTGCTGTTGTTGTTCCACTCCAGAAATCTACTATACTACTTAGTACCATGAAAAGCCAGCAGGCTAAAATAATACAAACTTTAACGGCTATGAAAAATATAAGCCCATCAAAGTTTTTGGCTTCAATTAGTTCTAACATGGCTATACAAATTTTTCCCAGTCCAATTTGATTGCTTTCCCTATCGCGTCAGCAGTCCATCTACAAAAAATCATGCCATCATACCCGTCAGGGTCATTTGCTATTTTATAAGCAGCTCTAAGGCATGATGCTTCATCTTTTAAAGGATCCGGGTAAAGATCTGCATAATACATGTTAGCAAGATATGCAGCATCCCCATATGTTACATGTTTAGGGATTGTTAAGCCTAAGCTTTCCATTGACTTTTTAACCTGGTTCGTAGTCCAAGAATGTTGTTGGCCACTAGCATTTACCATCATTTTGCTTACATGTTCTGCAAGAGCATCTGTAAAGTGATAGCCATGCTTTTTTACATACTCAGAATATCCTTTAGCGGCCATCGGACCCCAATCATCTCTACGATTATTACCATTTGCCATGATGGCAGCTGCGAGCGCGTTGTCGTTATTGTCACGATCGCAACAGTAGATTCTTTCTACAGGTTCCATAATTCTGAAAAATTTAAAATCTGTTAAACAATAAAACTAATTTATATGTAAGTACCTCTCTAGAAAAGGCGCAAAGCATCATTTATAAAAGCCGTACACTACATAATCTGCGATGCGATATACTCCGCAATTTTCAGTCCACCCTCACTAGTCGGGTGAATGTACACTGTACCATCCGTTTTGCGAAAATACCTGTCAGCTTCATAACGGCCAAACAACGGGTATAGATTGATGTACTGACAACCAAACTCGCGGGCACATTCCTCGATAACCTTGTTCTCCTCAATGGTCAGGTAGTCATAATTTCGGCTGATATATTCATAAATTTTAATCATAGTTGCGAATGGTCCAATCACGATTATCTGCGCATTGGGATTGGCATCCACCACCTTTTTGAGAAGTCCACGGAAACAGGCTCTGAACGTGTGGTTGTACTTCTTTATGCCTGTCACTTCATCAACATCGGAATAGTCCCCATCAGCAGTCAGCACGGCATCTTCCGTATAAATTTCAAAGGTTGCCTCCGTAGTATCCTCCGTCCCATCCTTCAAGTTCGTCAATCCCCGTATGTTCGACAAATCGCCATAAGTAGGATATTTGTTAATGTAAGTGACCTTGTCATTCGCCCCGGCAAACACGATTACCACGTCTCCCTTGTAATACTTGCTGTCCGACGCACGCGAATAAATGGAGGTCGTATTGACCGGCATCGCCGTCTCTCCCCCTTCCGCAGTCCGGCACGGCTGGCGATATTTGTTTCCTTCCGAATCAGTCCATATAGGGTGCGCATACCCGAATCCATCGACGACCGTTTCATCGGATTTGCTGATTCCCTCTACCTCTTCATAATAGGTATCTGTGTCTTCATTTCCTGACGTAAGCAGGATATAGCCATACCCCTCGGTCTTTACGCCCTCGTCAGCCCCTCTTACCTCCTTGGGATTATGCCAAAGACCCGTAAGCTCGCACAGCCTGTCCTGCCAAGTGCGCTGGTAGGTGATGGAATCGCCAATCGTAACCAGTTTCTTCCCACGATATTTATAATGGCTATCGAATGTTTCACCAAAATGATAGTCGTTGCGGTAAATCAAATCTTCTCCTATCGACAAACAATATATATCATAATTCGAAATGGGAGCAGATAATCTTATATAAGCTACAGAGGGATCAAGCACGAGGTATTTAATATTGTTCTTGAAACGTGCATCTGATTTCCATGTTGAAAGTACGCCCAAGAATTTTTTGTCTTTATCGTAAACTAAGATGGAGCCGTAAGAAGGTATGTTGCTTGATAATTTCTTTCCACCTACAACCGGTATGAATTTGGAGTAAAACGACTTGGCAGTTGCACTATTCGATATTATCTTCCCGTCGGTGTTTATAATTGCACCCTCCCTTTCAACTATATCGGTTGTGAATAGGTTGATGGAATTGATGTACATTGAGTGGAAAGCATCCAGCTTCGTTGGTACGACATCCAGTTCCTTACGATAGACCAAGTCCGCATAGGTTATCCCGTATTCATAATAATACGCATTGTACATATTTGTCTTAACAGACAAGTCCTCTTCTCTAACATAGAAAAATATCCTATTTTTATTATTCTTTAAAGAAATACCCATCCTAACATACCTAATGCCATCTTCAACAAGATAAGCACCTGAAAAGCCGCCACCGCTACTTGGCAATTCTTTTACAAAATTCATTTCATCATCATACCCATAAATGGACCCATAAGCATACGCCGGGCAATAGAACTTCTCCAATCCCAATACATCAATAAAAACAGATGAACAAGCATTTGCCGATAACTGTTCTTTCCCGCTGGCATCTATCATTATGCCGTCAATAAAATCCGTAACATAGTTTATTTTATTGATATATTGATTACTTGTATCCCTGATATTGATAAGTACCTTTATATCATCGACAATGCTTTCAGCGTCGGATATCTTTTCATCCGTATAAATTTTGTCTTCCGTAATGCCATAGGCATAGTAAGTTGTATCGTTCTTAAGATATAAATATAAACTGTTGCCCCCAATCAGTGACTGACTTCCTGCCAAACGAACATATCTCGTGTTTTCAGAAAGGGTATACTCCGTTCCTGAATGCGGTACTTCCGATATGAATGCAAAATTTTCATCATAAGCGTACATATTCCCGTTTGCATAGATTTGGGAGTACACTTTATCAACGCCAAGTACATCTATGAAATTAGATACAAAAGCCCTTGTAAAATCATACACATTGCCATTTGTTGGTCTAATACTCTTTCCCAAAATTAATCTATCCGGGTCTATTTTGTTATAGGAATTAAGTGTTTGAGGGTCAATAATCGTACTTTTTGCTATAAGATTAAGTACGCTTTCTGTTAAAGCTATTCCTGTCGCTTTCTTTACCCATGTCGAACCATTGTATAATAATATAGCTGCTTCATTTTCAACTATAGCACCTCCAAAATTAGAATAAGTTCCACTTTGTGTTGCTAAATAAAATACAGGCCCATCAGGTGTTCCTGGGTTTGTAGAAGGAGTAGCAATATTTACAAATGTTGCATTTTCTCCAACCGCGTTTACTATACTGTTAAGAGTATTTTGCAACACAGCACCAGTAATTTCTTGATTGCCATTTGTTTTTATAACGCTAGCGATTGCTGCTTTTAGTGTAGTCCAATTTGCCATAATTATTCTATATCAAAATCGTTATTAAAATCATTGTTAAAGTCTCCACCAGCAAGTTCCGGAGTATAACCTCCTATATTAGCTATAACTGTATCTGTCTCAAATTCACATTCTACAGAAGCTAAATCGCCTTGTTCTTCCCATTCAGGCTCTATGCTAAATGTAGTTAAATCATAGGTTTGCAATTTACTCGTGATTTGTTTGTTTTCGCATAGCCTTACAATCCTAAGAGCATCACATAGATATTCAGGAGCTATAAATGTGAACTTATAAATCTTTTTACTTACTTGGCTCTCAATAAAAGTATAGCCCATTCGCTCAGTGGCTTCTTCTTCAAAATCATATTCAGGCTTACCAATCTGTGTATTCAAATAGCACCTAAATTTGAAATTATCAGAAAAATCTACTATACCATTTTTAAGCTCAAAGTTATATGAGTTGTAATACTCAAGAAGCAGATAATCGTCTACCTTATTGCATACTGTAAAAATATCAGAATATATAGTTCCTAAATCAGATATAGATATTGCCAAATAGTATTGGCCTTCATGCACAATTCCTATAATAGGAAGAGTGCCAGGGTATTTTAAAAGTTTGAAGCCAGTATATGACTTAAGAATTAAACCATTTTCTTTTATGCTTGTAGAAATATCAGTATATTTACCAGTGTTAAAATCATATAGCCTAACCCAATTCACTGACGTTCCACTAGCTAAAACTACTTGAAATGGTAATAACATATTCTTATAGGTTATAAGCTGATAAACCTGGCCGAATGCATAGTCTTTACGATGATTTTGCAGAGCAATATTATCGTAAAAAGGTAGTGGCGATATGTTATTATTTACTAACTTCATGCTGTAAATTTAGTGATTATAAATAATATATAAAAATTTTCTAACGTATTTAACATAAGCATCACTCCGGCTTGTAAAGCAAATTTACTTTAGCAATTCTAGTATCTAAGCTTATAGATATTTCATCTATTTTGCCGTTTCCGAATGATGTTTTAATAAGTTCTAGCTCGTCTAGGTCTTCTTCTGTAGGAAATTCTATAATATGTTTCATACATTTTTTTATATTCCGTACGTATAGGCTATTTATAGAATTAGATTCTATACTATATGCTGGCATATCCCAAAGATAGAAATTCTGCAAGTATATCCATGATGCATACCAATTTTGTACAACTGCTTCATATTTATCTCCATTTTCATCTATAAGGCCATCTACTGTTATTATTGGTAATTCTAAATTTTGGCCATTTTTTACAGGACATAAAAGTGCAAAACCGTCTTCTGAAAAGTTTGTTGGATTAAATAACATATAATCCACATCAGATGAAAACTGTCCAATGTTTATTTCTTCTGTTTTATCTTTTTGTATATAATTAGATTTCACATCAATGGTTACACCACCAAACAAATCGGTTACATCGTCCATCCATGCAAATTCGTATCGCTGATTTAAGTCTGATTTTTCAAACTCTACTTCAGATTGGAAATAAGATGATAGCTTCTTATTAAATTGGTCTGTAAGTTTAGTAAAATCAAGCTGATAATTTGATTTGCCAGAATAACTACCGCCATTCATGAAGAAATATATGTGCTCAATTTTAAACTTATTATCTTCAATATACCAATAACATCTAAAACAATCGCGCAGCATTTTCATAAGTTCTTCCAATGAAGCTTCCGCTTTTTGAGCTGGCTGGTCATAGTCTCCTTTAAGTATATTAGTTTTTTGTGTTATATATACATAAAATCTTTTCATTCCTAATGGATTAGAACTTCCGTATAAGAATTGGCTATATTCTGCAGTTGGCTCATGTGATAATGTAGGGTCTATTTTCTTGAGAATAGCCTTTATGGCCGCGCCAATAGAATAACTATCTTTTAATACATACTGTTTTCTTAATTTTTCTTCAAAATATTCATAAAAACTATCATATACATACCACAGTGAAGCATTTGCCCATGAATTTTTGCTAATAGGCAAAGGTCTTCCTATTCCTGTGCTACTAGGAATAAATTGGTTAGTAAAATACTGCCCATAATCATTTAAGCCATATTTTGTTGGCTCATTTACCGCTCTAGAAGTACAAAAGAATAAACCTCCTTTTAAGCCAATACATTTTTTATAGTTTCTATTATCAGTGACAAAATCATCTGATGGTAAATTATAGGTATTTTTAACACCTTCTGAGTCTTCTACAGTATCTACATCACAAAGTAAGCGCCTATATATTCTATATGTAAACAAATTACTTATAGTACATGAGTTTTTAGCATTTTCCACATCTATTAGTTTAGAGGTATATCTTAAGTGTTTATCATTAGTGTAATCTCGGTCTTCTGAAAACAGCGTTTCATCATCGATATTAACAGCTGTTTCAGATTTATATAGTACTTTATTATCTGAATTTCTTTTTATCATAATAAAGTAGCTTACATCTGTAAATGGTGGTTGAGCATCAGGATTTTTCTCTAAATAGCAAGTATAGCCATTCCAGTTGCTATAATAACCATTAGTTCCGGCATATACGCCATTAACACCTGCTTCGTTAGAATTTCCTATGTAAAATTCATTACCAGATTTTATATAGGAAAAATAGAAGTTATTTATAAGCGCAGCATTGTCATCTATACTTTCATTCACATCATCTTCCCAATAGGTACCACCGAAGAAATTAGTTATAGAATTGGCACCACGGACATAAACTTGCATGAGTGAGCGTTTATGCAAGTTTATTTTTGATATTTCAGGAGCAAGCTTTATAAGGTCATAAGTATTTTCATATTTATTCATGACTTCTGTATAATCATCTATCGCTGTAGTTTTAAGTTCACATTTCTTTTTATCATGGTCAAACTTACAATCAGTTTTATTAAATTCGCCTTTATAATACTCAATCCATTTTTTAGAAGTTCTATTATATTTATCAATAATAAATATGAGCTGGTCCTCGAGACTTGATTGCTTGACAATTTCATAAGCATCGCCAAACAGATTAATTTTGCCATCCATAGAAATACGGAAAAATTCTTGTCCACTCTCTTTGGCGTATTTCTTATTTAAGTCCTTGAAATGTGGCTCTACACTTTCAACAAAGTAGATAAAATTGGTATCTTTCTTTGCTACAAAATTTGTATCGAGTGAAGTAAATCGTACGGCCCAATATTTTGCATTAGAAGGCGGAGTTATAATCTCATTATTTACACTCGCTAAAGTCTTAGAAGATATGAAATTCTGGTTTTTATCATAAAAGAAAATAGCATTATAATCGTAATAAGATATTAAGTTGAAAAATATCTGTTTACCAGTCTCTAAACTATTTTTATAAGATGATGCATATATTCCTGATGATGCATTATGATAAATATTTCCATTTCTATCTATATCAGTATCTTGCGACAAATATGTAGTACTCAATTTGCCTATATAGAAATTATATTTCGGAGGTATCATAGCTTTTTAATTTTTGATTATACGTTTAACATTTTTACGTTGCATTACAACTACTCCATCTGGCATAGTATAATACCTTGTTTCATTCTGCTTTCTAATGCTTCGCACATCATCCTCAATTTTAGAGAGGTCAATACTATTATTAGAATTGAGAGAAATATTTAGCCTATCAGAATTACCAAATGCATTTAAGTACTTATCTTCGAATGTTCCTTTGTTGAAGCTATCTATTACATCTGGTAGTATCTTACGATATTTTCTTGTTCTTTGCTTATTAATGATAGCAAGAGCCTCACCACCTTCAGCTTTCATACGACGCTTCTTTTTATTCTCTACACCCAAATCAATGTCATTACCTGATGCATGAGAACCTCCTTCCAAGAACTCAAGACCACCTTCACCATATTCTTCTGATTGACTTGCAGTTACCTGCTTAGCTTTAACTTTCGCAACAGCAAATGAGGTCCACATCGTAGCAATAGCAGCCAATGCAAGGGCTGGGCCGACGATAGGTATTGAAGAGAATGAGCTCCATAAATTAGCAGAAGCAGTAATAAGTGAAGATGCTTGAATTACAGTATTAAGATTTTCTTGACGCTTTTGGGCAGCAGCAAGCATTTTCTGTTTTTCTTGCTGGTTTTTCTTTTCTTGTTCAAGTTCTTTTTTAGCTGTTGCTACATTGTTAGCATATCCATTATTTCTTGCTTCTACTTCTGCATCGTAAGCACTCTGTGCAGCTTCTACTCTTTTTTCTGCAGCTTCTACAGCTTGTTCTGCTAATTGAACTTCGGCATCCATTATAGACTGAAGTTGTTCAATTACTATATTAACTGCATCTCCAAGAGCATCTATCTGGTCATCGCTAAATCCAAGCTTTTCAAGTAAAGTACCTCCTAAACCTTTTTTGCCAATATTCATTATGAAGTTATCAAGCTCAGATAATTCACGGTCTATTCCTTTTACGGTAGATTTAGCAGCATCTATTTGAGCTTGACTCCAATCAAGTCCACCAGACTCAGCAAGTCTTATCTGTTCTTGCCATCTGGCTTTTTCTTGCTCAAGCTTAAATCGAGTTATCTCAGTTTCACTGCGTTTAACTTCATTAAATACAGCTTCATCAAGGGCTTGCTGCTCATCAAAATTGGTCATTTGGAATGAGCCTTTAGTTTGAGCTGCAGACTTATCAAACTGTGCATTTATTACAGATGTACTTACTTGCTGTTCTGCGGGTTTAGCAGCATTTTGTGCTAAAGCTAATTGTCTACGTACTTCATTTTGCTGAAGTAACAGATTAAGTTCATCTTCACTGCCTTTTTTAACAAGCTCAAGCTGATTTTCAATATCGCGCTCTCTTGCATCTAAGATTTTCTGGTCATACTCACTCCACAGCTCAAGTTTTTTCTTGTTGAGCTCAATAAGTATTTCTTCTTCAGAACGAGCTTGGTTATCTCCTGCTTCTAATAATCTCTTATTAGTATCAAGTATCAAAGCATATTCCAAATCAAGATTTTCTTCCATGAGTTTGCGCTCTTCTACTAATGAGGCTTCCATCTGAGAAGCGTCACGTGTAACTACTACATTGGTAGTTACAGTAGACTCTTGATTTTGGGCTGCTTCAGTTGCTGCGCTAGTGTCAGTAGGATTTATAGTATTACGCTGCGTCTGCAAAGAAGCAACTTTTTGCTCATTCTGAATTTGTTGTAATTGAAGGCCTAATGCTCGTAAATTATTAGCAATAGTCTTAGTTATAAGCTCTTGCTGCCTATCAATTTGTTTCTTCTGGTCTTCAGTAAGCTTTTTATATTTTCCATCTACATTTTTAACATATTCTTCGTTAAGGCGATACATCTCACGAAGCTTGTTATTTTCATCCTGAACCTGGTCAGCTGCAGCTTTACGCCTTTTAGCATATTCATCTTTAAGTAATTCAGTTACACTTTCCTCGTACTCTCTTTGTATTTTTATATCATTCTGGTTTATAGTACGAGTTAAGTCACGCGGCTCTCTTGTACGCGTTTTTGTAGTTTTATGTTTTCCTTCTATGCCAGCAGCTTCAAGTTGAGCTTTAGCAGCTTTTTCATATCCAGCCGCTAAATCAAAATATGCATCTCCTGTTTTCTCTGCAGCATCTGCTTCATCATTGAGGTCTTTAATTCTCTGTTGTCTAAAATCTTCTGCAGATACCTGGTCAGCTACTTGTAAATTAGCTGCAGATGGACCCATACCGTATTCATCAGTAGCTCGTAAACTTGTTTGTACCCACCAGTTTTTGAATTTATCCCAACCTGATGGGCCTTTACCTGCTTCTGTTTCTGCTTTATTTCTAGCGATTAAAGCTTTTTCGTATTCATCTGCGGCTAACTTTTGAGCAGCAGCAGCTTTAGCTCTTAATTTAAGAGCATTGATTACAGCTTCAGTATTATCTACAAATACGTTTTCAGCATCTGTTACATTATTAACAGATACTCCAAGCTGGTCAAAATTAGATTTATTGTCTTTAATCCACTGGTCTTTTTTAGCAGTAGTTTCAAGATTTTTCCATTCCTGCTGCAACTGCTTTAACTTTACAATGTTATTGCCGTAGCTGCCGTTAGTATCTTCAAGTTCTTTGGCTATATTATCAAGAGCCTTAGTTGTAGATATAACAGCATTTTTTGCTTTGAAAAGATTACCAACCCATGTTATAATCTGTTTGCCAAACATGGAAAATACAGTAAGCAATATAACAAGCACAGTATTCCAGCTAAACAAAGCCTTAACTATTGAACCTGTTACACTTACTGTTGCTTTACCTTCTGCTTGTAAAAGTTTATTCTGAGCACGTAATCTGTTAATTTCATCAACTACCATAGGTATATTGTTCGATATACCTAAGAAGAATGTATTAAGCGATACAGCTGCAGCAGGTAATTCTCGTACTACTTGAGAAATAGAAATACCTAAGCCATCCCATGTTTTTTGGTAATGGCCTACAGACAATCTATAATTACCTGTTGCTTCTTGCAATTTTATCATCTGCTGATAAATTGCATTTGTCTCAGCTTCAAGCTTTTTACCAGAGTCCGCAGCTTCTCTCTCGGCTGCAGACATTTGGTTAAGCCGTATTTTATTTAATGCGTATTGAGCCGAAAGTCTATTATAAGAACCTTCTGCAGAATTAGCAATTGTAGCTTGTAGCTGAGCAATCTGATTTGCTTCTCGTATTTGAGTTGAATAGAGTTTAAGCTGCTGATTTTCTTCTGACTGAGCATAGGCAAGTTTCTCTTGAGCCTGAGCTAATGGGTCTACTGTAGCTTTCTGCTGTTTTCTAGCAGAAGTAAGCTCAGCAATCTTAGCTTTTAACTCAAGTAATCTTTTACCTTCATCTGACTGTAAATAAGCTAATCTTTGCTCTGCCTTTTCTACTTCAGACAGAGTTTGGATATGAGGCTTCATTTGGTCATCAAGGGCCTTAATCTGATTTTTCAAATTAAGAATATCATTGAGTAGCTGTTGCCCCATTTCGCTATCTGCTCTTTCAGCCGCAGTTAAAGACTTATATAGCTCAACTGTTTGCTTTAGGTCAGACTTAAGACGGTCATAAGAAGATATAGCTTGCTGGATATAACGCTGCTGTTCTACAGTTGCTCTATTAGCACCTGAAGTTTGTGCTTTAAGCCAAGCAATCTGTTTACCTGTATCAGATAAAGCTAATTTAAGCTCATTCTGAGCTCTCTCAAGCCTTGACGTAGATGCTGTTGCTTCATCAATAGCTTTACGTCCTTCACTTGTAGCTCCACTAGCAGATTTAAGAGAATGCACAATCCTATCTGCACCTGCTCTGATAGCATTTACCATTGTCTCGTATGACTGATTGAGCTCGCCAAGTTGTTTGACAAGCTTTTCAATCGAGTCATCCGGCTCAATTATATCGCTATATTTTATCTTATCGTCTTCAGCCATAATTATTTCCTTTTATGCCGTTTAACACTCTTGCTTTCTGCTTCTAATTGCTGTTTTATATTATCAACAGCATTATAGAATTGAAGTACTGTCATCTTTTTAGCATCCATACTTGTTTTTTGAGCTATCAAAAGGCAAGTACTTTCAAACTGCTTATCATATTTTATTTCAACAGACTCACTTCCTATGTATGATTTTGGAGAATGCATATTAAGCATTGTCGTATCTACGGTTTCTATCTGTTCAGAGTTATCTGTATCATTTATCATAGAGTCCAACACAAGAAGTGTTCTTTGCTTTAATTTATCGTATGCATCTTTTTCCTTTGGATTTACAAAATCTCCTGGAAAGTACATTTCAAGTTCGGTGGTTACTTTTTTTTTAAGCCAAGTCAAAAAGTCTATAATCTTTGAATGCTTTATTTCTTTAAGCCTGGCTAATATATTTTTAAGTCCATCATCTGACAAATCATTAACTTCCTCACCGTCTATGCTATGAATAAGAGCTGCAAAAGCTAAGTACCTCGGTGAAATTTCATTGTTCACCATATACATATTTTGCCTCATGTTTTGCAGTTCTTGCAAGGCTTTTTTGGCATTATTGCTTTTAATGAATTTAGCAACACGAGTTATATGAGCATCAATATCATCTGCATCTGAGCCAATTCCAGAATCTATAAGCAAATACTTATTGTACTTCTGAAAATTTACAATGGGCATTTCATCTATGCTATCATATACCCGTACGACTTTTTTATTTACTATCAGGTTTTTCATATTAAAATTCGCGTTATAGGGGTTGATATGATAGGAATAAATATAATACTCATCTCATTAAAGAAAGTAGCGAGAATAATAGCGAGAATAAGCGACGTCCAAAAGCTTAAGCAAAAGTCACAATCGAATAATTGAGAAATAAGTTTAGGAGCTCTGGTGATTATCTCATCGCGCACACCGAGTTTTCCAATTAGCAAAATAGCAAATGCTGCTGCTAAGGCTATATATATTAAAGCCGAAAGCATTGTTATAAAATATACCGTTGACATAATTCTCTAGTTGTTAAAGTAAATTCAATTCGTATTCCTGCATAAGGGTACATGAAGAATTGTTTATCAATATCTTGTATACCTTCTCCTTTATAAGTATAGTTATTATAGATTTTCTCTATTGAATAACCACTGTATATATTTTCAAAGCGCTCATATATATCATTTATAACAAGCTTACCGGTTGTAGTAATAAGACCTGGAGTAGTTAATACTCGTATAATTTCATCTTTTACTTCTTCTGTATGCATAACAGTTTCATCTTCATAAATACTGCTGAGGTCATACCAAAATATAATGGCTCCGCTGAAAGTATATTGTGGCAATGATTGAACTACTTCAGTAATCTTTTGCGGGTCATAAATATCAAACCATGAAAAATTGCCAAAGTTATCATTCGGTAAAAGTGACACATATTCTCCGTTGCCGTTATACATTGCAGGGTATATAAACTTATTACCATCTGGCCTATGTTCTACGAGCTTATATACTCTACCAAATGCATAATTAAGCCACTTAAGTCTGTTCATAAGTGACTTTTGCATATCCTGTAATATCTTATCAAGCAATACAGGGTCTTCCTTAAATCTTATTTGTACTGAGTTTTCCTTCATTTCCTTATTGCCTGTTTTAATCGTTTAACTAATTCTTTTCTTATGTGAGAACGAATTATTCTGGTAAAATTTTTATCTGTTAAGCGAAAAATCTCTTCACCATATTTCTCAATAAGTTCAGGTGTTTTTTCATCACTCGCAGTCACATAAAAACCTTCTGAGTCAAATACTACAAACATAGACTCATGAAAAGCACCTGTATCTCGTAATGTGACCCTTGTAGTAGGCTGACCTTTTTTCTTTTTTATTTGTATGGTTTTAGGCTTGTATGGCATATAATCCATTATCTTTTCACCTCTACCGTTGATACCGCGACGATATAACTGGTTATCTGCTATAGCTGATACTATTACATCTTCTTTGTCACGCACAATATCTTCTAATAGCATAGGCAAGCTATCCTTAAAACTTCGCAACCTATATTCCAGATTGCGGAGTGTCGCGTTATATCGTTTTACAGCCATACTTATACAGTTCTATATTTAATGCCATTGTTTCGACATGGCAAACATACTCTATCAATTCCAGAAGTACTTAGCTTAATGGCCTTGAAAGCCATATCTAGCTGATAACTTAAACCTGATTTTTTCATAGAAGAAGAGTCACCATCTACCTCATATAATATATCAAGCCGAGAAGCATTGATTGAATGCCTATTCGTTCTTACGTTAGAGTTGTATGCAAATTCGTGTAACATATCTACGGCTACCTGCTTAACTATGACATCTTGGAACATCATTCTCTGCTCAATTATAAAGTCTGTAATATCACAGCTTATAGTTAGTTCAAGATTTAAGCCATAGTTGTTATCATAAGTATATTGATTATTTTCAACATCCCATAAATGAAGTGCTTGCTTCTCAAAATCATCGTTAAAGTCGTCATTGAAATTAACAGCTTCAATTAGCTCCTCATTTACAAAAAATGGATGCACTTCTATATATTTTGACCATGCCATCCAAGCCAAGTATTCTCTATGTGAACATGAGTTACAAGGTTCTTTGGACCAGTCTTTATCTTTTCTGATAGCTTGACTTCCTTCTGGAAGCTCAGATTGGAAATAACATAAATACCAACTTCCTCCAGCGTCATTGTCTTCACTCTGATAAGGCAGATATACATCATTAAGCGAAAACCATTCAATGCTGTTTTTGCGTATCTTATTAAGCTTTATTATCTTAACTGGAGCATCCATGCTAGAATGCATAAGATACAGCGTATATTCACCGGGTTCTGTAAATTGTAGGCCTATTTTATTGATTTTTGTAGTTACGCCTTTTGCTCTTACAGGTACAATCTCAAAGCCTACTAAGTTTTTTCTGTTTTTTACAACATCTACTAAACGACCAGTTCCGTCAAATAGAGTTCTATTTTCGCACAAAGTTTTATATGTTCCTTGCGCGATTTTTTCATTGCAATATCTTGCAATAGCTTTTTGAATGCTTGCTTTTGTTTTGCTTTCAAGCCACTCAGAAAATAAATTGGTTTCAACCCAATACTCAGACTCAATATCAGGCTGTTTTCCTTGTGCTTTTTGAAGTGCTTTATATTGTGTACCTTGATAATCAACTACATTGCCTTTGCTATATTCCTTTTCAGAATTGTATTCTGGAAAAGTGATATTCTTAAAATCCGGAGCAATACATGACATATTCTGCAAAGTCAGCAAAGGATGAATTTGTTGAAAATATAGGCCACTTTCACTCACGGTTAAAGCATCAGATATTTTTAAGTCTGATGTATCATAATTCTGCTCCCACCCAATAAGATGTAACAGCTTTTCTTGTATATCGTTGGCTCTAACCATAATTCTTAATTTTTAATGAAAAATAGGAGGCCACTATCGCCTAGTGGCTCAGTGTGCCTCCTACCAAAGCTAATAACAACTCAAAGATTTGCTATTGGTTTTTATCCAAAGTCGCTGTTAAAATCACTGTTAAATGACCTTCATGTTCCTGCACCTGCTTCCTTAGTGTTAACAGGATTATCAGTAGTATTCATAACAACAACAGGCTTAGCATAAACTGCATCTGCACTCGATACATTGAATGACAGAATAGGACTTGCCAATGTAGTAGGTGAGCTGTTATATGCTGTCAAGAAGGCTACATCAACAGCAAAACCATAGTGCTCTTTGCGAGTGCGATTCATATCAGCGGTAGCAGCCCCCGCGATAGCACTGTAGTCACCTACAGAATCATAGAAGTATGTGCCAACAGGCATGTTCAACAAAGGCAGAGTAGCAATACCCCACTCATGGCCGTCACCGGAAACAGTTCCAAGCAAGCAGTCACGCTCGAAGCGGGTCAACATTCCAAGAGAGCCGGCATTTACAGCATAACCTTGAGCATATTTGCCACTGTTAGCTGCAATATTGTTCGTCAAGTGAACAATCTTTGTACCAAACTCATTTTGCTTGTTCACATCGTTATAAAGGCCATGTTGCTGTAACTTACGCATGATAGACTCAACGCCAGGATCACCAACAATATGCAACTGACCATAGAAGTTATTTGCTCCCATCATAACCTCAAGATCGCCGAATACGTTTTCACGCTCAGTCCACTTTGCATTGATGGCATTACCAGACCAGTTATACAGCAGCGAATTTTTCAAAATCTGTGTTTTGTTGGCTGCGAGAGCAGCAAGAGCAGCTTCATCAAGCTTTTTCGCAAAAGCATAGATGTACTTCATCATCTTGGTTTCAAAGTCCTTCTGAATGCCAATTTCGTTGTTCATGTACATTGCCGGAGCAATAGTAAATCCCCACGCATAAGTGGCAAATTTGATTTGAACCATTTTAGAAGTGTTTTCACTGTCGGCAATTGTCAAAGTGCGGGTATCACTGATAGTAATACCGGCATCATATTCAATTACCGGAGTTTCCAGCATGTTACCGATGGAGGTCCTTGCTTTTCGCTTCAGTTCCTCAGTGAGGATGCCAGTAGGGTCTTCAGACTGCACCATAAAAGCGTTCAGCGCACCGTACCTACTGGGGCGATACTCAAACTTATCAAGGTTAGAGTTCGCACGAATGTTCTGGATACGTGTTAAAACTAGACTCATAACTTTTAAGTTTTTAATTGTTAATAATTATGCTATTATGGTGCATTACCCTTTTACGCCTCATAGCATTTTTTTCGTTTATCTCTTAGGATGTGCCATTTTATCTAATAGGCAAACTTGCCACATTGTTTTCAGTTCTCAGTTGCATTGACTGGCCTGCAAATTCCTGTGAGTCACGGGTCAAACCATTTGCAAGCAGATACGCCTCAATGGCTTTATCGGCCTCAACTTGGCTCTTGATGCCAGACAAATCAAGTGTTCCACCTGTTCCGCCTGAACCAGACCCAAAGCCTCCTGTTCCACCGCCTGTCTGCTGACGACCTGTATCGATTACATCTTTAAGCGATGTTTCCATTACAAGCTCTTGCATCGTATAAGGATTAAGATTGTTCTTCGGATTGTTAAGGATATTACCATCTGCACCGCGAATAACAAGTTTCTTTCCTCCTTGGCCGTCCTCTATGAAATCAGGAGTACCTTTTGCAAGGACTTCTGCTTTTGCAGCATTGAGCAGTGTCTTCTGAATAGGCTCAGTGATACCACTCTTAAACTTAAGACCTGCCGTAGCAGCTTGAAAAGCATAATTTACATGCGTGTCCTTAATAGTTTTATCAAACTCTGCCTTTTTGGTATTGAACTCAGTTTCCTTTGTCTGAAGCTGAGTTTGAAGCTGAGTTACTTGAGCTTTAGCATCTTTCAGCTGTTGCTTCAAAGTTTCATCGCCAGCTCCTTTTTCAAGTTTAGACTGGAGCTCTGCGACCTGTGCCTGAGCAGCAGTAAGCTGAGTTTGAATTGTTTTTGCAGACTCTGCTTTAGTTTTGTACTCGCCAAGTACGCGCTTAGCATAGTCGTAACTTTTTTCACCATCTTTCTTTTTAATGCCTGTAATGCCAAGAATATCAGTGTCATACTGACCGTGCAATGCGCCGATTTTAGTACCTATAACGGTATTCTCATCATTTCTTGACATCTCAGCAATTGCATTCAGCTGGTCATCTGTAAGACCTGTTAAAGCTGAACTTTGTTGTAGCATCTCAATTGTTAACATATAGCTTTGTTTTTATTGTTAATTACTTTTGTACTAACTCTGCAGCATCTCCGTATGGGTCATGCAAGGCCGCCATAATGGTATAACCAAGGCCTTTATACGTTTTCTTGAAAAGCTGCCACTCTGCGAATGTGAACATTTGAGTATATACTGGTGACTCTTCTTTGCCAGTCATTGGATTAAACCTACGACCACGCACAATTGACAAGTGCACCATCTTCTCAGTACCCGGCTTAGGAGTATAACCACTCTTAGCCTGTGTTTTTGATGCCGATAATTTTTCTTCAATAATATCATCAACATCCACTAGGAAAAGAACTACCTCGTCGAGCTCTTCCTGTAAGTCGCTTGTCCAAGCTTTTCCGCCTTTAGCCTTAGCAGCTTCTAGTTCTGCTTTACGCTCTACGGCCTTTTTCTTATAAGACTTAACATCCTCAAGACTGAGTGCCCGTAGTTGCTGAAGTTCCAATTTCTGTAACATATTCCAAAAGTTTTTTTATTATAATATCTATTTTTTCTCTCATTGGCTTATTTGAAGCAAACTCAATTATGTTAATGTTCTCACGTTCAAATTTTTCGATTAAAGTACTAAAATTTATTTTAAGCTTTACCAAATTTTCATTTAATAACTCTTTTTCATGCAATTTTAACACTTCATCCAGCGTTTTATGTGGATATGGTTCCAATTGCTTTAAGATGAGCATTCTCTGAAGTACCAAAGGATTATTGCGATACTCAACCTCAAGAATTTGTTGCGATATAGCATCTAGTTCTGAGTTAGATGCACCATTCTCCTTTGCTTGTTTGTACTTAGAATATAGCTCTGTTACTGTGAAAACGTAAAACTCTGTACCCCAGTTTACAGAAGATGACATGAAAGCACCTCCATACCTGAGTTTGCAAACAGTATCTTCGACAAATTTCTGTGCCAATTCAAAATTGGTCTTTAAGGCATTGAGAACTGAGGTTTTGCTTTCAAAGTTAGCAGTTACCTGAGTTTCATTGATGGCTTCTTTTTCACTTACAGTACCACCTGAACCAACAACAGAAATTACAATCTCATTTTTAAGCCTTGCACACTCATTGACATTATAATCAAGTGAGTCTTTATCGATAGTAGTTATCTGAACAGGATTACGCATATCTGTGACACCTTCAGATTGATTTGGTATAGGAACTTCTAAGAATGAACCAGGACCAGCTATACGCTTTTCGCTACAGCAAGGACACTTTTCAACTGTTCCATCATTGAGAATTTTATACTCGCCTTTTGCATTGCGTAGAAAACCTCCATCGCAGTAATCACCAGTCTCATTATTCTCAAAGTTACAATCAGCCTCATAGGCACTATATATAGGGTAAGGCGCATACAAGTCTAAATGCTGCTTTGAAATGGAGAAGAACAAATACCAATCAAGATTTGACAGCTCTTTTGTAATTGGATTTTTCTTAAGGTCTTTATTTTTCTCATTGAGTTGTGTTGACCAAAAGAACCGAGCTGGGCAATATCCTAAATCGTGCTTTGCCTCTGAAATAAGTGACTGAATTTCATTTTTCTCATTCAGCTGATATACTCTTATAGAAGTATCATCAAATACAGCTATTCGATGTTCCGGCTGTTTGAAAATAAGCCACTCAAACTGATTTTCATCAAGCCTAAAAGTCTGGTAATCAATTACGGCATCAATCTCAAGCCAATAAAAATACGGCTCTGGGCGCAAAGATGTTTGTACTTGAGGAAGGTCTACTACCAAAATACTATTTGGCGATACCTGCATTCTCTTCCATCCGGTTGTCTTCCACACCTCTGGCTCATTGAGGTTATTCTTTTTATACTGAGACCAGTCTTCTGCAAGCTCTGAGTCTGTAAACTGGTATGAGCTTGATGAGTTACGACTATAGAAAACCCTTTCGAGTTCTCTATAGACGTCCTCAACTACGGCAGGTGTAGGCAACGGAAATTTGAACAGATGAAGGAATATGTTGAATTTATCCTTCGGAAGCAACTGTCTTACCCAATCAAGGAATATAGTCGTAGGTTGGTTAATATCAGATACAGTAACATTCGTCTCAGTATGAAATCTAAGACGACGCTGCATGTTTACAGCTTTCTGAATAGTCTGGCGTTTAGTCGGCTTTTGCAGAATTTGCTTTATCTGATTTAACTCTAAGGCCATTTTCTTCGTCGTAAGTATAATTGCTATCTTTAGGTAATTCCCATCCACCATTTATGGCCGTGCCCATATCAAGCAGACGTTCGGCATGCTGAATGCCAAACTCCTGCCTCATATTGTACTTAGGCACAACTAATGTTACTGTTTGTTCTTTTTTCTTTCTCATAACTGAAAGTTTTAAGCTCCAGTAGAAGCGACATTAACCCAATCTGTAAGAGGATTGAATTCCAATGTTTTGCGCTTGATGATACAGAACATATCGCTCCAGTTAGGATAGAATGACCATTCAATTGTATTGCTGTCCGGCTCTTCAAAACCACCAAGCTTCTTGTCACCAACAAAGAACTTACCAATAGGAATTGGGAAGTATGCTGTAGGCCTATTCTGGTTATCTACCAAACAGCCGATATTACCATTTTCATCAATCAGCCAAACACCAATCTCTTCACACATATACTGTTTCAGCTGTGCAATTGTCTTCTGACTTTCCTGATAGATAGTGGCAGAGAACGTTGTCGGCTCACGGCCGATTGTAATCTCAATACCTCCAAGTGTCTGGTTACCACCACCGAATGTACGAGCTGCACCAGGCTCAGAAGTAGGTCCTTGAATATACGGAGAAACTGTCATCTTAGAACCATCAGCCGCAGAAAACAAGGTAGAAAACGATGCTCTCTTAGTCGGATCAGCGACAGAGTTCTTCGTTCCAGCTGTCTTATAGATGCGCTGGAATGCAACTTTTTGAACTTGCCCCATACTCTCCTTGCATTCAGCAATCTCAAGGTCGGCGATATGAGCACCGGCAGGGCATCCACAGTTTAATCCCATATTATTTATGTTTTTAATGTTAATACTACCGAGCAGCTACCCTTAACTTGCATCGAATTACCTGTATTTTTGCTTCGAATTGACTTCTCCACAGTGTAAATATACTAAATTTCTTTATAAGTTATACCGCTTTTAACATTTTTTATAGAGGTATTTTTTATCTCATATTCTCGCATTATATCCATTCAAGGCTTATGATTTAATCATTCATATATAATTAGAAGCCTAGAAATTACGAGAATAATGCAAGAATATGAATTTTAACTCAATTTCTCAATGATATTTTCTTCCTTCCAGCTTTTCTACTATGCATTTCTACTACTCCAGTTAATGCATCTGGTGCATCATCATGAGCAGCCCTTCGCTTATTATCTTTACGATAAGTTGTAATAGCATTATAGAATTCACGCCATTTTTTATCCCAATTTTCTGGAAACGCTACATCTGAGTTAACAAGAGCTGAATTTGAAAAAATACGAGCAGCTTTATTTTTTGTCTGTGTAAAAGTATTTATGGCTGTTTTGAAATTATGCAAAGTAGCTCTTGTAATACGCTTTACATTTCTAGCAAACTGCCTACCACCATTATTGGACTCTATCAGACATTCTGTTATACTATTTTCTGTGAGCATTTTAGCCAACATTACTTCAGTTTTTTCCATGGGCAGTTGTGTGTATAGCACATCAATTACATATAGCATTTCTGGAGTATTTATAAAGCAAATTGCACATAAATAATCAGAGCCAGTATCAGCTGTATCAACGTAACACCATCTTTGATTAGCTTTAGAGCCTGATGGCAATTCTATATTTTGATATGTTCTAAACTCGTGATACATAAGGCCCTCAGTAGGAATTGGATTTTGCATATACTGCGTCTCAAATACTACCGGGTTAATCTCTCGTAGTTTATATAGCTCCTCAAGATTGTGCTTCATTGGCCAAAGAGCATGTTCTTCTCCTGTCTCAGGGTCTGTTTGTATAACTGGAAGTGATAAAACAGTCCATGTATCTGGCTCTATCTCTTGCAAATAGCCACAGAGGTCATGCTCATGTAATCTTTGCATTATAATAATGATAGGCGTTCTACGCGAGTTAACACGGTTACGTATTGTATTTTCGAAGCGTTGATTTATGCGCTCTCGTATAAGGTCAGATGCTGCATCATCGGCTTTCAGGGGGTCATCGATTACAATTGCGCCTTGAAATATATTGGTTTTAGCATCTATCATTTTAAGCATTTCATTCGTGTGGTCATCGAAAACAAATATATCATTGCCTCCATCCATTTTATCTATTTCTTCATCCACCGCTCCAGCACCAAAGCCTGTGACCTGACCTTGTGTTGACACTGCATAGAGTTCTCCTCCTGCTTTAGTTTTCCATCTCTTAGCCGAACCTTTTTCAGATGCAAGAGCCGAATTAGGAAAGAGCGTTTTATATAATTCTTCGCTCATTATGTTACGAACAGTATCTGAGTTGTCATTCACGAGTATATCTGAATATGACAAATGCAAAAATCGGCACCGCGGATTTAAGGCAAAACACCAACTTATAAACGACTTAATGACTAATTCTGTATTATGTGACACGAGCCCATTGGCTATGAAGTTATGGTCATTTTCTACTTCAAGATGCCTAAGCTCTTGCATACCAGAAAATTCTATATCTACGACTTCATCTAAATAAAAATCATCACATAAATATTTGTTTAGTTGCGGATATAAAGCTGCTAGCCTTTCAAACTTCTCTCTTGCTATGTTCTTATTAGAAGAGCACCTAATCGGCCCATGCATAGTTTTATAAGTAAGCTTTTCCTTTCTTATAATGTTGTACGGATATGTATATATATTAGATTTAGCTGGCTTAGCAAATATAGCCTTTGCAGTATCTGCTTTTCCATAAAAAGTAAGATGCGGATAAAGCTTTTGTGCAAATTGCCTTGGTATAGCTAAAACCCATACTCCTGCATGTTTATCGCCTCTATATGTATACGTAGATGCTACTCCCATTGTAGACAGTAAGTGCTGTATATCTTGAATAAGGCCTTTATTAGCTAAACCAATTACAATCTGCCCTGACCTAGTATCTATAGCTCCATCTGTAGCTATCACCATATCTATAAACATGTATTTTTGCCTCATAGATAAACCGAACCAGTTTTTAGGTATTCGCTTATCATAAGCTCTATGGCCAAACAGACCATTTTTTACAAGCATTTGGCAAACTCCACCTGAATATCCACCTGTTATCCAATATTCAAATGATTTTGCTCCTTTATACTGCTTTACTTCACACCCAAAATGTGCGACTGCTTTTTTAGCGATATTAACCACTTTTTGGTCCATATTAGTAAATGATACACTTCTGTCTCCACATTTGCCTTCAAATATAAGCAAAGTAGCCAAAAGCAGTTCATTATCATCTATTTCATATTCTGTATCAATCTCTGCACACAAGGTTTGTATTCTATCACCGATTTTAAGGTCTTTAAGTTCTGTATAGCCGAATGGCGTAAGAACTGGGTGGTCATAACTTGCTGTTATTGACCTACCTGACCTCATTCGTATAGTATATGTATCTTTATACGCAGGTTCTGTAGCTAACACTTTATTAAGAGCTACTTTTCCATCTCTGAACGAGTATACAAAATCTCCAGGTTTTATATCCTTTACTTGTTTAAGCCCTTCATAAGTAAATACTTCGTCTGTCAAGCAGTGGCATTTCCCGTACCTGGGAGCGATATTGATAATCAATCTGGTAATTTTACCATCTACAACATCTTGTAATACTTCGAACATTTTCTTATGGTGCTCTGCTACTATAAATGAGCGTTTATATTGACATTTAAACATTAGTTTAGTATACTTTTCAAATGACGTAAGAGCCTCAAGACGTAACATTTCTACAGGATTTACAGTTCCGGGCTTTGTGGCATCTAATGCTGTTTCTTGCATTTCTTTAAGTGACTTCATTGCCATATCTCTACTATTTAATTAAGTTTTCACGTATAATCAGGTACGCTTCACGACTTACGGGCACATTAGGAATAATGCCTGTTTGGAGTTGTTGCTGCTCAGGTAGATTAAGCTGCATTTGGCCTTTACCAAATACACGGTCCCAAAGCTTCTCAACTGTTTCTATATTACCGAGTTTTGCGTCATCTTGCAAACGTTTTATAACTGTCTTGATAACAATTGGTATTTTTTTATTACTATATAGAGCTGCCAACTGCGCTTCATTGCACGTTAACAAACAAGCCAATAAATTAGCCGTGTCTTGCTTTGTAAGCTGAACACTTAAATTGATATTAAGGCTAGTAAGAAGTTTTGTTATTTCAGGTCTTGATGCTCCTTGTAACTGAAGTGCTGAGCGTATAGCTGATGAATATGAGCCTTTGCCCGAGTCATGGCGTTCTGCTAACTCAGTTGCTTTAAGTGGCTCTACAGTCTGAGCCTCAAGTGCCTCAATAGCCTCAACTCGTTTTTGCTGCTCCACGATACGTTTGGCTTGAAGCTCAGTTTGGCCGTCTGGTATTTCTTCCACACCGAGTTCTTCTGCTAACGATTGGCGTTTTTCTTGTTTGGCTTGAAGATTTTTAAGCTTTTGCTTTTCAAGATACTTAATACGAGCCAATTCTTTTGCATCTTGTTTTGATTTGATGCGCGTGGCTTCTTGTTCTACAAGCTTGGATGTGTCTGGATTAGACATTCCAGGAACTACTGGGCGTGATGGCAGTATATCTGATAATTTCTGTGCTATTTTATCTGTTTTCATATTGATTATTATACTTTTGTTGTTTATCTAATATAGTTTTACTTTTTTCTTCTAGTATTGCATCTTTTTTTATTTGGTTTTGCAACTGCCTATATTCGGTCGCTTTTCTAAGGTCTGGTTCTACTGTTATTATATCATCTGTATTATTAAATCTCCATACAGAGCCGTATGCTATTCTTCGCTGGCCATTACAGCACATATATATAGCGCTCGGATTGATTTTTGTAGATACTGAATTTACATATTCTCTTATAGAATCCCACTTTTTATAGAATTTATATGTATTTTCTGCTATCTTAGTATACTGATACACAGCCCTATGTGGATAACTACGTATAGTGTCTGTTCCTGATTTACGTATTGTGTCTGGTATTTCCCATTTTGCAGCGTATCCTGGTATAATTGCTTTTTCTGCCACACATTTATTTAGACTATTTATTATATTATGCCCGTATGGTGCATAGGCACTATACTCATCTATCAACTCATACATTCTTGAATATACGTTTAACAAGCCATTTGGTAGCGATAAAGCATTAAAAGGAATTTCTTCTGTTGTCACTGTTATGTATTTGCTTTCTACTATGGCTTTTACAAGGTCCGGATTATTTTTGCATAACCATGAGACGTTGTGAAACGCGTTGTATATAAGCCTATCTATTTCATTCTTTACAGAAACGGCATTAGTTTCTCCTGTCCAGCCAACATAGAACTTGTTATCATATTCAAATTCTAGTATAAAATAAGCACTTACAGATTCAATATTAGAACCTTCTTGTAAGTCTACCAAGTACTTATATTTACCTATTCGTATCATGTGTATATTTTTAATGTTTTTGCAAATATAGCCATAAAGGCTGATAAGTAAAAATTCTTGCAGGCTAAAAATTAAAAATTAACATTTTTTATATTAGTGAATAATTAACATATTAATATCATACTTCACAAGTATTTAGGCGTGTATCTTAATCAGTGAATAGAAAATTAGGCTTTTGTTTTTTATGTTTCTACTTCACAAAATAAAACTAATTGAAAATCAATAGTTTATTAAATTTAATTAGTGAATAGAAATTAAAGGGCATAGAAACAATCATCTCTAACTCTTCTATGAAGTCTTATACAGTGATATGTGATATGATAAGCCTATCTATTCACATATCACTATTTCAAATCTATTTTATCTCTCCTATATATTTATTGTTTATATTGTTTATTAAAGCCTAATTTATTGAAAATCAATCAGTTATTGAGAAACTTCACTTTGATTTCGCATGTTTATTTTGTTTCTTTGAAAATTATTTCTGGGCGTTCGCTTCTTTATTGCGAGAATGTCATTTTGTCAATTCCCTATTAAGTCTAAGGGCCTAGATAAATATTTGCGAGAATGTATGCGAGAATGAGAATTTATGAGCCTCTGGGCCTTGCTCATACTTATATATGATTTGAATCCCAATTTGCGAGAATGATTTGAAGCCAAAAAATTTTTCTGCCTATGGACATGGCCTTTGCGAATTTTGATTTGGTGGCAATTTGCGAGAATGATTTGAAGCCAAAAAATTTTTCTGCCTATGGACATGGCTCTATATACTATATATAGGGGGCACCCAGGCACCGCGCCAGGGGCCTAACTCGCACCAACAGGCTTTAACAATTGGCCTGCG
>OIXH01001442.1_pt1 | contig 26757 bp, 19 predicted proteins | sample 1587741 | NCBI WGS metagenome assembly OIXH01 (sample SAMEA3888916, study PRJEB22519) | human gut metagenome | biome: human gut; feature: human-associated habitat; material: faeces | place: Denmark | collected 2011 | reverse complement strand
GTGGCAAAATCAAATTTTGGGTATTTTTTGACTGCACATATCTTGACAATTCCATACCTTTTATTTTCATGGCACTACCTCGCTAAGCTATAGAATGAATAGATTTAGGCTCCCTTTCGGAGAGAGCTGTCGCCAAAGGCAACGTATAGAGATTTGCGAAAATAAGTGTAAGACAGAACTCAAAAGAGTTATGCAGTCAGCTTATCAATAATTTGTTTATTTACTTTTTACTATTATCACGCTGTGCGGATATTCCGTCAAAAAAATCTTTGTAGTCAACACAAAATATCTGTTGCAGTCCCACTAAGTCACTGATAAATATATTGCCTCGCCCCATTTCAATTAAGGAATATGTGCTTCGGCTGATAGGAGAACCTAATAATTGAAGCTTGGTCACCGTCTGTTCTTGCGTCAGATTATTCTGCATTCTTATTTTCTTAAGATTATGACCAAATTTTTTATTTGTCAATAGTTTTTCCATGGTATACACCTCGAAGTTTGCTTATACCTATAAGAGTTATATGTATATTATGTCTTAAAATATTATTATATATGCTTATATACATAAGCAATAAGGAGAATTTTGCGGCTGCTCTCCGCCTGTTCCTGAGCGGAAATTCTTTGGTTTTTTGACAAAATTCACTTGTGATAATACACAAACCTCCGGTTTTGGAGTAAAATTTTGGAGATTTCGTGGATTTACTTTTCGGATTTTCCGGTTTATAATGTTGATTATATTTTTGAAAGGCGGGATTAATATATGGAATTTATAACGAATCTGGATTTCCTGATTCTTAATTTTATTCAGAACTGCATAAAATGCAGTTTTCTGGATTTTGTAATGCCATATATTACGAAGCTCGGAAACGGCGGTTTGCTTTGGATACTTATCGGCGGAATTCTTGCCGTAATTCCAAAGACCAGAAAATGCGGATTTTCGATACTGCTCGGTCTTTTGCTTTGCCTTATTGTCGGAAATATATGTATAAAGCCGTTTGTTGCAAGAGAACGGCCGTTCGGTTCCAATGCGGATATAGAACTGCTGATAGAAGCGCCGCGTGACTTTTCGTTTCCGTCAGGACATACGCTTTCGTCATTTGTTGTTGCCTTTATGATTTGGTTTGAGAATAAAAAAGCCGGAGCTTTTATGTTTGTGGTTGCCGGATTAATCGCGTTTTCAAGGTTATATCTGTATGTGCACTTCCCGACTGACGTTTTGGGCGGTATTGTTTTGGCTGTAATTATTTCTTATTTTGTAAAATTTGTTTTTATAGACAGATTATACCCTAAAATAGAAAATAAATATTTTATAAACAAAGATTAAAGACTTTATAATCAAAACGTAACAGAAATTTTATGAAATGATTAGGTTAAGTACATTAAAGTTTAGTTGTTTTTTTCGGGATAGTGTAATATAATTATAGGGATTTCATGTAGTTAATAAGGAGTTGAATTAGTTGGGAAAAAATATTGAGAAAAACGGTTTAAAGAGAAAAAGCGGAAGCAGCTTTGTCAAGGGCGCCCTTGTGCTGGGTGTTGCCAGTCTTATTGTCAAGCTGATAGGCGCAGGCTTTAAGATACCCATGACTTATCTGATTGACGATGACGGAATGGGACTGTTTAACGTTGCGTATCAGATTTATACGTTTATGTTTATTGTGGCAACCGCCGGTTTTCCTGCCGCTATTTCAAAGATGGTGGCGGAAAGTCTCGCAAGAGATGACGAGCGCGACGCAAAGAGAGTGTTTCAGACCTCGTTCTCGCTTTTGGTGGTAATCGGCCTTGTTGGCGGCGTGATACTGTTTACTTTTGCCCGTCAGCTTGCCAATCTGGTAGGTATGCCGGACGCAGAGCTGGGAATAAGAGCCATATCTCCGGCGGTGTTCTTTGTATCTATGGCATCGGCGCTCAGGGGATATTTTCAGGGCAGACAGAATATGTACCCCACTGCGTTTTCCGAGGTTATAGAGTCGACCGGAAAAATGGCGATCGGACTTCTTCTTGCAAGCCTGTTTATGGGCATGGCAATAAACCCCGCTCTTGATACGATTATTAATTTCGGAGCAAGAGTAATGCAGTCGGCGCATATGCAGAAGGTTTATGCCTCTGCCGGGGCAATATTCGGCGTTACTGTGGGAACCTTTCTGTCCGCCGGATTTTTGATTTGCGTATACTTATTTTTCTCATTTTCCGCACGGCGTTACGCCGCCAAGGCTGCGCCCATGACCGCAGCGGCTCAGAAGCTTAGACCTAAAAAGACAATCCTCAAGGAGCTGGTGGCAATAGCCATTCCTATAACAATCGGAGCGTCTGTTTCCAGTCTTACAACTCTTATAGATATGACAACAATAAGCCGCCGTCTGGTGGTTAACCCAGCCGTTTTTGACAAGTATGAATTTATGTTCAGAGAAGGAACGGAATTTGCAAAAAAGGCGCTTGAAGCCGGCTGGAGCGGCGCGGAGCTCAACGTTCAGAAGGCGACAAGTCTTTACGGCATGTATACCGGAAAGGCGCTTACTATGTTCAACCTTCCGCTGACGCTGATTGTGGCATTGGGTACAAGCATAGTCCCGGCGATTTCGTCGGCAATTGCCAGAAACAATAAGCTTGAAGCAAAGAGTATAACCGAAAGCGCAATCAGAATCGCACTGCTGTTCGGAATGCCCTGCGCTATCGGCATGTCGGTGCTGTCGAGCGGAGTGCTTAATCTTTTGTTCAGCACGGACAACGCAAAGACGGTGCTTGCTATTTTGTCAATCGCGATTATACCGGTGGCTGTTGTGCAGGTTACGAATGCAATTCTTCAGTCGTACGGAAAAATGTACTATCCGGTTATAAACATGCTGATAGGCGGTGCCGCAAAGGTAATATTCAACTTTTTGGCAATCCCTGTTCTGGGTATAGACGGCGCGCCGATAGGTACGTTTATCTGTTACTTAATAATCGCGGTTATCAACACGGTTCAGATTATCAGACTTGCAGACATAAAGTTCAGCTTTATGGACATAATTATAAAACCGCTTATTGCCGCCGCAGTGATGGGCGTCTGTGCATATTTCCTTGCGCGCGCTTTGCCGGCTTCAAGAATTATGACCTTGCTTGAGATTATGGTATGCGCGGTGATTTACGGAATAATGATTTTTGTCGTTCGTGCAGTGAAGCGCGAGGATGTGCTTAACCTGCCCAAGGGCGAGAAAATTGCGGGAATACTCGAAAGATTTAAACTGATAAAGTAGTGAGTTATTATACGAAATTATACGGAGGATAAGTGATGGAGTTTAAGGATAAAGACACAAAGTATAACTTTGACGACTTGGTTGAGATAGTTGAAATTCTCCGCGCTCCGGGCGGCTGTCCGTGGGACAGGGAACAGACTCACGAGAGCATAAAGCGCAATCTTGTCGAAGAAGGATACGAGCTGATTGAAGCCATTGACGGAGGAAAGCCTGAAAAGATAGCCGACGAGAGCGGTGATTTGCTGCTTCAGGTGGTGTTTCACGCAGTTATCGGCAAGGATAATAACGAATATGACATCAATGATGTGACCGACGCGATATGCCGAAAGCTCATACACCGCCATCCGCATGTCTTTGGCGACGTTGAGGTCTCCGGCAGCGGCGAAGTGCTTAAAAACTGGGATGCAATAAAGCGCGCGGACAGAGGACAGCAAATGATTGCGGACGAACTTCGGGGAGTGTCGAAGTATCTGCCGTCGCTTATGCGTGCGGAAAAAATACAGAAAAAAGCCGAAAAGGCAGGATATACAGATCCGCACACCATAGGAAATGCGGAAGCGGAGGCGGAGCAGTGCGGACAAATTCTGTTTGCAACGGTTCAGATGTGCCGCAGAAGCGGTGTTGACCCTGAGCTTGCGCTTGCGTCTTATACCGAAAAGTTCATAAAGGACTTTGAGGAATTTGAAAAACAGAAGCACGAAAAATAGGATATTTAAACGAAAGACAAGGAGTGATAAAATGCGGCTGGATAAGTTTTTAAAGGTTTCACGTATTATCAAGCGTCGTACGGTTGCCAACGAAGCCTGCGACGGTGCGCGTGTGTCGGTCAACGGCAGAACGGTAAAGGCTTCATATGACGTGAAGGTCGGCGACGAAATAACAGTAATGTTCGGCGAAAAGCCTCTTAAAATAAAAGTCCTGAATGTCAAAGAGACCGTCAAAAAGGACGAGGCAAGAGATTTGTATGAAATAATCGGGTAAATCTCAAGCCTTTTGCGTTTTACGAAGCCGTGCTTTAAACAATATTTATATTTATACAAATATTATTGTTGAATATTTTTCTGATATGTTGTATAATGATAATCGGAGATAATTTAAAGCACAGGGCATTTCAGGTGGTAAATTTGCTAAAATATGCTATTGATTGACAAGATTTATATGTTGGTTATGCTCAAAATATAGTCTTGATACAAAAATTGACTTGACAAAATAACTCAGCCGATGTATAATCACAGCATAGTCAGCAAAGGCGCTGTGAGTTATAAACTCGCAGTGCCTTTTATTTTTATCATTTAAGATTTGCTTATTAAACTGACATATTAAAAATGAAAGGAATGTTTTGTAATGGACAAGATGAATGAACTTTTCGGCAGTGCCGTATTTGAAGACTCTGTACAAAAAGTCAGACTTCCGGACAATATCTACAAGCAGCTCAGAAAGACCAAAGAAGAGGGTACGCCTCTTACGCGTGAGGTTGCGGACGTAGTTGCAAACGCAATGAAGGATTGGGCTGTTGAGAACGGCGTAACCCACTTTACCCACTGGTTCCAGCCGATGACCGGCGTTACAGCAGAGAAGCATGACAGCTTTATCCAGCCGGACGGTGTTGACAGTGTAATTATGGAGTTCAGCGGAAAGGAACTCATCAAGGGTGAGCCTGACGCGTCAAGCTTCCCGTCGGGCGGTCTGCGCTCAACGTTTGAGGCGAGAGGCTACACAGCTTGGGATCCGACGTCAAACGCTTTTATCAAGGACGGAATTCTCTGCATACCGACAGTATTCTGTTCGTACACGGGCGAAGCGCTTGATAAAAAGACGCCGCTTATGCGCTCAATGGAGGCGCTCAGTCAGTCGGCCGTTAAGGTTCTTCATCTTATCGGAGATAAAGATGTTAAGCGCGTAATAACAACCGTAGGCCCTGAGCAGGAGTACTTCCTGATTGACCGCAAGGTTGCGCTTAAGAGAAAGGATATTACATATACCGGCAGAACATTGTTCGGCTCGCCTGCTCCAAAGGGTCAGGAGCTTGACGATCATTATTTCGGTGTTGTAAAGAGAAGAGTTTCCGAATACATGAAGGAACTCGACGAGGAGCTCTGGAAGCTGGGTATTCTGGCAAAGACAAAGCATAACGAGGTTGCTCCGGCTCAGCATGAGCTTGCGCCTATCTTTACACAGGCAAACGTGGCTACAGACCACAACCAGCTTACCATGGAAATCATGAAGAAGGTTGCCGAGAAGCACGGCATGAAGTGTCTGCTTCATGAAAAGCCCTTTGAGGGAATTAACGGAAGCGGTAAGCATAACAACTGGTCAATCTCAACGGACTCGGGCGAGAATTTGCTCAAGCCGGGCAAGACGCCGCATGACAATCCGAGATTTCTGCTGTTCCTCAGCGCGGTAATCACTGCGGTTGACGAATATCAGGATTTGCTCAGATCATCTGTTGCAAGTGCAGGAAACGACCACAGACTCGGTGCAAACGAAGCTCCGCCGGCAATCATTTCTATGTTCCTCGGCGACGACCTTGAAGAGGTTCTTGAGTCAATCGAAGCCGGCAGCGCATTTGAGAATAAGAAAAAGCAGGTTATGGACTCAGGTATCGACGCTGTTCCTGATTTTGCAAAGGATACAACCGACAGAAACAGAACTTCGCCGTTCGCCTTCACGGGTAATAAGTTTGAGTTCAGAATGCCCGGTTCGGCGCTTTCAATCTCAGGCCCGAACTTTATACTGAACACAGCTGTTGCCGAAGTTTTGGACGGATTTGCCGAGAGACTTGAAAAGGCTGATGATGTAACGGCCGAGATTTACGAAATCGTAAAAGACACAATGAAGGAACACAAGAGAATTATCTTCAACGGCAACAACTATTCGGACGAGTGGGTTGTCGAAGCTGAAAAGAGAGGTCTCTGCAACCTTAAGAGTACACCTGAAGCTCTTCCGGCATTTATTACCGAAAAGAGTATTAATCTGTTCGTTAAGCACGGAATTCTCACAAAGGACGAAATGCTTTCACGTTACGAGATTAACCTTGAGAACTACAGCAAGGCTATCAATATCGAGGCTAAGACAACTATTGAAATGGCAAGACGTGATATTGCTCCGGCAGTTGCGAAGTATGTTAAGGATCTGAGCGATACCGTTATCGCAAAGAAGCAGGTCGGAAACATCACTTGTGCTTTTGAAGAACAGATTATCCCGAAGCTTTCAGACCTTGAAGCCGAGCTCTATACTCGTGTTGAAAAGCTTGACGCAAGCGTTAAAGAGGCACTTGATATGCCTGAGGGTCAGGAGCAGGCTACATTCTATCACGATACTGTTCTGGCAGATATGGACGCAGTCAGAGAGATCGCTGACGAGATGGAGAAGTACACGGCTGAAGAATACTGGCCGTTCCCGACATACGGCGATTTGCTCTTCTCAATTCAGGATTAATTAAAAATAAAAAGTAAATATTAATAATATTATTAAACGGACAACGGAGTCTGAGGCTTATTCTCAGACTCCGTTTTCTGTTAAATTGCAAATGCTGTCAGAAGCAATATTGACAGTAATAAAGGAGGAAAATAGTTATGGCAAATTTATCGGAATTAGTAGCAGGTGAGGTATTTCCTATCTGGTTTTTGATTGGTGCGGCGCTGGTGTTCTTTATGCAGGCCGGCTTTGCAATGGTAGAGGCAGGTTTCACAAGAGCTAAGAACTCAGGTAACATCATAATGAAGAACCTGATGGACTTCTGTATTGGTACCGTTGTATTTATCTTAATCGGTTTCGGGTTGCTTCTCGGTGAGGACGCTCTCGGCGGATTTTTGGGTTTGCCGACGCTCGGCATTTTCACTGATTATGCAAACTTTGACTGGTCAAACTTCGTGTTTAACCTGGTATTCTGTGCAACAACCGCAACAATCGTTTCGGGTGCTATGGCAGAGAGAACAAAGTTCTCGGCCTACTGTGCTTATTCGGCGGTTATTTCAGCTATTGTTTACCCGATTGAAGCACACTGGATCTGGGGCGGCGGCTGGCTTTCACAGCTTGGCTTCCACGATTTTGCCGGTTCGTGTGCAATACATATGGTCGGAGGAATTTCTGCATTGATCGGAGCCGCTATTCTCGGCGCTCGTATCGGTAAGTTCACAAAGGGCAAGGACGGAAAGATTAAGTCGCACGCATTTCCGGGACATAACATTGTTATAGGCGCTCTCGGCTGCTTTATCCTTTGGTTCGGCTGGTACGGATTTAACGGCGCTGCCGCTACATCGGGCGCTCAGCTCGCTTCAATTTTTCTTACAACAACCATCGCTCCGGCACTCGCAACAGTTACATGTATGATATTTACATGGATTAAGTACGGCAAGCCTGACGTTTCAATGTGTCTTAACGCGTCGCTTGCAGGTCTTGTTGCAATCACGGCAGGCTGTGATGTCACAGACGCATTCGGTGCATGTATTATAGGTATCGTTGCCGGTCTTTTGGTTGTATTCGGTGTATGGCTTCTTGACAACGTGCTTCACATAGATGACCCGGTTGGTGCTGTTGCGGTTCACTTTGTAAACGGTGTCTGGGGTACTCTTGCAGTAGGCTTGTTTGCTACAACAACAGCTCCTGCTTGTGAAATCAGCGGCTTGTTCTACGGCGGCGGCTTCTCACAGCTCGGCGTTCAGGCTTTGGGTGTGCTCACAGTATGCGCTTGGACAGCTGTCGCAATGACTGTATTCTATCTGATTATCAACAAGGTGATTGGACTTCGTGTATCTGCTGAGGAAGAAATCGGCGGTCTTGATGTATATGAGCATGGTATGGCGTCTGCATATGCTGACTTTATGCCTTCAACACTGGCTGTCAGCGAGGGTGCAGTAGCCCCTGAGGCTTCCGCGGCGGTTCCCGTACCAAAGGCTGTTCCTGTTGTTAAGGTTCCTGCGGAAGCGGGCGGCTCTGAAGCAAAGGCTGACGGTCACCCGATTACAAAGGTTACGGTTGTATGTAAGGAGTCTAAGTTTGAAGCTCTCAAGCATGAGCTTAATGAGGTTGGCGTAACAGGCATGACAGTATCTCACGTTCTCGGCTGCGGTATGCAGAAGGGCAGCAGCGAATACTACCGCGGCGTAGCGGTTGAAGCAACGCTCCTGCCGAAGATCAAGGTAGACATCGTAGTTTGCAGAGTTCCGGTTCAAGACGTAATCGGAGCAGCAACCAAGGCTCTGTATACAGGTCATATCGGCGACGGTAAGATTTTCGTATACGGCGTTCAGGATGTTGTTAAGGTTCGTACAGGCGAGACCGGTTACGACGCAATGACCGAAGACGGCGAGAACTGCTGATTGTAAAGAATATTATAAAAGGGAGTGGGCATTTTGCCCACTCCCCTTTTAATATAGAAAAATCCCCGCCGTAAAGGGCGGGGTTATAATTGCATAGCGTTTATTCCTTGCTAAGCTTATTCAAAAACAGCTTTGTTCGCTCATTCTTTGGATTATCAATAACTTCTTCCGGGGTTCCGGATTCCACTATCCTTCCGTCTGCCATAAATACGATTTTGTCGGCAACGTTACGCGCAAAGTCGATCTCATGAGTTACAATAACCATAGTGATATGCTTCTTTGCAAGGTCTTTGATAACCTTAAGAATTTCGCCCGTAAGCTCCGGGTCAAGCGCCGAAGTCGGTTCGTCAAAGAATAAAACCTTAGGGTTAAGAGCAAGAGCGCGGGCAATAGACACGCGCTGCTGCTGTCCGCCGGACAGCTCGCAGGGATAATTTGAGAGCTTCTCGCTGAGTCCCACGCGTGATAAGAGCTCTATTGCATCTGTCTCGATTTCTTTCATTATCTGAGCTTTATTCTGCTTATAATCCTCACGTTCCTTTGCGAGCAGGCTCGGCGCAAGCATTATGTTTTGGAGCGCAGTGTACTGCGGAAACAAATTGAACGACTGAAATACCAAGCCGAAGTTGAGCTGCTTTTTGCGCAGCTCTTTCGAGCTGATTTTTGCGTTTTCCGCCGCGTCAAATACAGTCTTGCCGTCAACGAGTATTTGTCCCTTAGACGCCGTTTCCAGAAAGTTGATACAGCGCAAAAGAGTGGTTTTACCGCTGCCTGATGAGCCGAGAACAGCAAGAATATCGCCCTTTTCCATCGAAAAGCTCACGCCCTTTAGCACTTCTGTTTTCCCGAAATTTTTATGTATGTCTTTTATTTCAAGAATAGGCATAAAATTTACCTCCTTGCCGTAATCAGTTTTTGTAATAATCAAGTTTTCTTTCTATGTAATTAAACAGTATCGTAAGCAAGCCGCAGAATATGAGGAAGAACAATCCCGTTGAGAACAGCGGACCGATAAGCCCCTGCTTCGTGAAACGTTCTGCACACATAATAACCTCGGCAACACCGACAATTCGTGCAAGAGATGTATCTTTTATAAGCGTCAGAACCTCGTTTCCCATTGGCGGAACGATGCGCTTTATTACCTGAAACAGGATTACTTTAAAAAACACCTGAACCTTTGTCATGCCGAGAACCTGACCCGCCTCGTACTGTCCGCGCGATATGCTTTCAATACCGCCTCTGTAGATTTCGGAAAAATACGCTGCGTAGTTTATAATAAACGCAATCAGCACCGCCGTCATACGTGAACGCATCGGAATATTCCAGAGCAGTCCGGGCGCATAAAGCACGACGAATATCTGAAGCATCAGCGGTGTACCGCGGATTATCCAGACAACAGTTTTGGTCAGCCACCTCAGCGGCTTAAAGCCTGACATGGAACCGAGCGTGACAATGAGACCGAGCGGGATTGCTGCAACAAGAGTGCAGGCGAAAATAATTAGATTAAGCCCGAATCCCGAAAACAGGGATTGGCATATCTCCTGAAGTTGACCCATAATCTCAACAACCTTTCAGCCCACTGTTTTTTTCACCGTGCTTATCCGTGGGCAGATGAGCCGGCAAGATATAATAACATAAATAGGCTGATTTCAAAACGATACCGTTTTGAAATCAGCCGTATTCTGTTAAAAGCCGATCAGTATAAAACTTTCGGTTTTTATTGTTTTAAAAGAAGATCCTGGAGCTTATACTTTTCAGCGATAGTCTTGAGAGTACCGTCCTCGTATAATTCCTTAATGATTTTATTAACTTCTTCTGTTGCGTCAGAACCCTTTCTGAACGCAACGCCGTATTCGTCAAGAGCAAATTCCTTGCCTGTTACAACAGTGAGGTCGGCATAGTCTGTGTCATCGCCGATAGAACCGATACTTGTAACATAGTCAACGATAGCGACATCCGATGTGCCTGAAGCTACGTCCATCAAAGCCTTTGCCTGTGAGTCAACGCCTGTGTACTTGCCTGCTGCAAAGAATTCATCACTCTGTGCGAGTTCTTCGCCTGTTGAGCCGGATTCGGCAACAATGCTTGCTCCGTCAACGCTTTCAGCAAACTTTTTGAGGTTTTCTTTATTAACAACCATAACCTGCTTATTGTTCATATAAGGGTTGGTTATCGACATGTTTTCTTTTCTCTCTTCAGTGATTGTCATTCCGTTCCAGATACAATCAATGTTTTTTGAGTTGAGTTCAACTTCTTTAGAATCCCAGTTGATTTCCTGGAAATCAGGCTCAACGCCGAGCTTTTTGCATACAGCTTTTGCAAACTCTGTCTCAAAGCCTGTGAGTTCGCCGTTTTCGTTGTAGTTCATCGGTGCAAACAGAGTGATACCGATTGACAACTTGCCCTTATTCTTGATGTACTCAAAATCGCTTGATTGTTCAGCTGCCTGGTTTGTGGCTGCGGTATTTCCAGATTTGTTTGAAGCTGTACCGCAGGCTGTAAGAACTGACATAGCCATAATTCCCACAAGAACAGCAGCTAAGAATTTTTTAAAACTCATTTTTATACCCCCATTGTTTAATATGAATTTAACATAATATCATTGTTGATATTATCACAGATAGACTCAAAAGTCAAGAAATTTAACTCGTGATATTCAGCGTTAATCAGCAGTCTTGCTTAAGCTGAATGCCGTATGCGTCGGTATTGATGTGACGGCACAGAATGAGTATGCCTTCAACAAAGCCCCATATACCGCCTATTCCGCACGTAATGACAGTAACTATAATCTGGATTACGGCTTTTGTCGTGAACCCAAGATAAAAGTTATGTACGCCGTATCCACCGAGAAGTATGCCGAGAATTCCGGCAAGAAGTCTTGACTTCGGCGCATATCCGGGCGGCGGAGTGTTCGGAACTGCATTATACTGATTGTAATTGTTTTGGCTTTGATTGGAACTGCCGGTGTTTTGGCTTGTATCAGCCGGAGCTCCGCAAACCGGGCAGTACGACTCGCTGCCGTTAAGCTGCTGACCGCACTTTACACATACTTTCATAGAAATAACCCCCTTTTTTATATTATTATATATTTAATAAATTTCTCACTATTCCCCATGTAATAAAGCATACCGCCATACATTCCAGAATTATAACGGCAATCTGCGGAATTTTCTTTTTGTATATACGCGCATATGGAAAGTAAATACATATATACAAAAGAACAGCCATTTCGGGAATAAACATATAGTTATACCGGATTGATTTCAAAAAATCGCCGTGCATAAGTGATAAAACAGCTCGGGTATTGCCGCAGCCCGGACAGCGCAGCCCGGTCAGGGCGTTAAACAAGCAAAAGAGGCGCAGTCCGCAGAATTCTATTGCTGCGTACAGAGCTGTTCCTATTATACATAAGCCCCCGTAAACACAGAGAAGCTTTGCCAAACGCGTCATTATTTATCACCGCTTACAGTATATCACAACAGATATAAAATTTCAATCTATATTTTTGAGCGGAAATAAAATGCCGAAATAAAAAATTTTGTCTTGTATCATCGAAAATTTAATGCTATAATCAATATTATATTATGATTATGAGGTACAGTGATGCTTAGAAAAAAGTTTATATATAAGACCGTGACGGTATTTGTATCAGTTGCAGTTTTGGTAATGGTCATTTTTGAACTGGCAACCCTTTTTTGTATAACGAACAATTATGAGACAAAGTTTTTAAGCGATGCTCAGCAGGCGATACAAAACGGTTTTGCCGAAAATCTTCAGTCTGTGATGAATTCATCAAAAAGAGAGTTTATCAAGCAGTATGAGCTTGAAAATCTGATTTCGTCGTATTCGAGCGACTTAGGTCTAAGCAGCGGCAGGAAGTGCTATATTCTGTCTGCGCCGAGCGGCGGTATAATCGCACCGGTCAGCGCTTCGCCCGAAACGTTTGAAAAGACGTCAAATCTTAGCAATGCGCTTGATCGGAAAACCGTAGGCAGTGATAAGACCTACAAAATGGATTACGCAGATTTTGCTTATTACGTTAAGTCGCAGAACGAAACAGCCGCTGACGGATATGTAATTTATGTCAGAGATAACAAGAATAATCTGCGCTCGGTTATATATAATCAGTTGTGGATTTTCCTTTGGCTGTTCCTTGCCGGGGCGGCAGCTTCGGTGATAGCCGCGGTGTCTATATCTAAGTCAGTGACCGTACCGCTTCGAAAGCTCTCAAGGCGTGCGGATAGCTTTGCGAGAGGCGTATACGACCTACAGTCCGAAACAACTCGTGAAGATGAAATAGGTTCGCTGATTCACGCCTTCAATCATATGGGCAGCGTAATGAGCCGCAGTATAAGTCAGATAAGCGCCGAAAAGCATAAGGTAGACGTAATCATGGAGCACATCACAAGCGGAATTATGGCGTTTGATACTGACCAGAAGCTTATACATATCAACCCTGCGGCAAGAGAAATGTTTGATATTAACGATGATGAAACGCCGATGTTTGATTCGTTTTTCAAAGAACTCAACGCCGGTGTTTGTATGGCGGAATTCTTGTATCTTGACAAGTATTCAACCGAAATTCGGGACATTACCATGGAGGGCAGCAGGCATATAAGGATTTATTTTGTGCCGTTTAAGATGGACAACGACAGAACTGCCGGCGTAGTATGCGTTTTTGAGGACTTTACCGAGCAGTTCAACCTTGAGGTTGCGAGACGTGAATTTGTTGCAGAGGTGTCGCACGAACTCAAAACGCCGTTGTTTATTATCAAAACCCACACCGAGACTCTGCTCAACGGATATATGGACGATAAAAAGATGGCGAGAAAGTTCCTGACGACAATCGAGACAGAAGCCGACAAGATGACCGCGCTTGTGAGAAACCTTCTCGACCTTTCAAAGTTTGACGTTCAGAAATTTGAGATGAAGAAGGAAGTCTTTTCAATAGACCAAATGCTGAGGGGAATTGTCGGGCGTTTCGCTCTTGAAGCCGAGATTGAGGACATCGAACTTAATTATATGCCCGTGAACGAGCTGCCGCAGATGTATGCGGACCCTGAACAGATAGAGCGCGCGATAGTGAATATTGTATCAAATGCGATTAAGTACGGCGAAAAAGGCGGGCATGTAAATGTTGCCGCAGGAAGCATGTACAATGAGGTATATATAAAGGTCGAGGACGACGGCCGCGGAATACCAAAAGCCGACCTTGAACACGTATTTGACAGGTTTTTCAGAGTAGACAGGGCAAGAACGCGTGAAAAGGGCGGAACAGGTCTCGGACTCTCTATTGCAAAGGAGATTATCGAAAGTCACGGCGGAAGTATTGTCATCGAAAGTGAATACGGAAAGTTCACCAGAGTGACAATAAACCTCCCCACCGCAAATGTGGATTAAAAGGCAAAGCAGTTGCTTTGTTAAATTATAGTTTAATTGACTAAAGCCTAGCCCAGTTCCGCCCGCCAGACCCGGGCGGGTAACATCTTCCCCTCCGGGGAAGCCGTTATTAGGGGCGCTGCCCCTAAAACCCCGTAGTCAGGGGTATTAGGGGATGAAATCCCCTAAATCGCGTCTCCTGTAAGGAGACAAGATAGAGCGCTCGGGGCGGAGGCGGCGAGCGCAACTGGGTGGGCGAACTCCTCGTCAAACTATAATTTGTATTAAAAAAACAAGGGCTGCTGCATTATTAATGCGGCAGCTCCTTAAATTATAGCAATATTATTTCTTTTGTGTAAGTGCAAACACATCTTTTGACTTGCCGATTACCACAAGGTGATCCTCCGGACTGAATACATAATCGGGACTTGGCAAAGGCTTAAGCTGATTGCCGTGCTTTATTCCGATTATATTTACCGAGTATTTCCGTCTTATGTCCAGAGAGAAGATACTCTTGCCAATCCATGACGGAACCACCTGTATTTCATATATTGAGTATTCGCTTGTCAGCTTGATAAAGTCAAAAATATTACCGGCATTGTAACGCATGGCGAGCTTCTCTGCAACCTCGCGTTCGGGATATACAACCTCGTTCGCGCCGACAAGACGGAGAAATTTAGCCTGTCTGTCCTCGCGCGCCTTTGAAATAATATACGAAGCGCCGAGTTCTTTAAGCATTGACGTTATTTCAAGCGAAGCCTGGAAGTCCTCGCCGATTGCAACAAAGCATATGTCAAAGTTGTTAACACCGATGGCTCTTAATACGCTTTCGTTTCTGCAATCACCGATCTGTGAGTCGGTAAACATAGACGAATACTGTTCAATGGTTCGGTCATCTTTGTCAACAATCATTACGTCGTTTCCCAGTTCAAGCATTTTTGTTGCAAAATGCTTGCCCAGACGCCCCATGCCAATTACCAGTATAGATTTCATAAAAAAACCTCCAGTTATTTATATTCAAAAAATATGGTTCAGTTCAAAATATTATTTCTTTCTAACCGATTAATATATCCTCGGTTGGCCTCATAAGGGCAACCTGTCTGCGCTTTTCGGCAAGAACAAGCATAAGCGATAAGCCGCCTACTCTGCCGGCATACATAAGAATAATAAGTATCGCCTGTGAAACAACACTGAGCGAAGAAGTTATACCGGTTGACAGACCGACTGTTCCTATTGCCGAGCTCACCTCAAACAGAATTTGTTTCATTGAATACGGTTCAATCGCACAGATAAACAAGGTTGAGACAACAACGGCGGTGAGATAAACGGAACAAATTGCGCTTGCCTGACGCAGAGTGTTTTCGCTGAGTCTGCGCTTAAATATTTCAACATGACTGTCATGCCGTGCCGATGCTATGGTTGTCAAAAGCATTACTACAACAGTCGTGGTTTTTATACCGCCGGCTGTCGAACCCGGACTTCCGCCGATAAGCATAAGAACCGTTGTCAGCAGATTTCCGCTTTCGGACAGCGTGGAGAGGTCAACCGTGTTGAACCCGGCAGTTCGCGGCGTGACCGCCTGAAACAGAGCGTGAAGCCACTTGTTTTGCAGTGACATTCCGGCAAAGCTTTTGTTCTGTTCAAAGATAAAGAACAAAATGGTTGAAACAACAACCAAGGCGGCAGACGCTGTCAGAACTATTTTTGTATGAAGCGAATACTTGTGGTAGTTAAACCCCGAACTAAAAATATTGCTCCATACCATAAAGCCCAGTCCGCCGATCAAAATAAGTCCGCACAGTGTCAGATTAACGAGGATATCGTTCTGATAGTGCATAATCGAGGAGCCGGGCTCAAACCGCCCCATAAGGTCAAATCCGGCATTGCAGAATGCCGAAACAGAATGGAAAACCGCATTATATAATCCTGTGCCGAACCCCATATCAGGGCAAAACCTCAGCGCAAGCAGTATAGCTCCGACGGATTCAAAGAAAAACGTACCGTAAACAAGCCTCTTGACAAGCTGTATCATACCGCTGAGCTTAGTATTGCCGGCGGACTGCATTATCAGCTTTCTTTCGTGCAGACTGATGCGCCGTCCCATGAATATTGAAACAATGGTAATAAGCGACATGAACCCTATACCGCCGATTTGTATCATGGCTAAAATCACAATTTGACCGAAAATCGACCAATGCGAGTAAGTGTCATAAAGTACAAGTCCGGTGACGCAGGTTGCGCTTGTCGCCGTGAAAAACGAATTGAAAAACGGAGTCCACTCATGCGATTTCGAAGAAACCGGGAGACACAGCAGTGCTGCGCCGGCAAAAATGATTATCAGAAATCCGAAAGCGATTACCCGTGTATAGGTCGCTTTCGGTTTTCGGACGGTATTGTCGGATCCGTCTCCGCGATCAGATGATAGCATAAATTTGCACCTCCATAAAATACTGCCGGTTAATCATACTAAAACTTGTCGGCGCTCAGGAAAAACTCGCAGCCCAGAGGGGCAACATCTATTTCAAGAATATTGTCCCGGATGGGTTTGATTTCGGTTTTGCCTATACCGTGCGAGAAAAATGAAAAGTCGCCGAATTCAGACAAGTCTATATCCACATGCCGTCTTTCAAAGCTGCGGTTTATTGCACAAACGGCAAACGAGTCCTCCGCTCTGTTGCCGAACGCGTCTTTGCCGCCGCTTATGTATCTCGCGTATACGAACAAGTCGTTAAGAGCATAAAGGGTCTTGTACTCGCCGAGCTTAAGGCAGGTCAGGCTGTTTCTGAGATTGCCGAGCTCAGTGTACCACTGTCTTAAATCGGAGTCAACGGCACGCCACGGATATGTTCCCCTGTTAAACGGGTCGCTTCCGCCCTGCATTCCTACTTCATCTCCATAGTATATACACGGTACGCCCACATATGTCATCTGTACAAATGACAGCATCTTTATTCTGTAAGTAGCAAGCTCCTCGTTCCCTGAGGACAGCTTTTGAGTTCCGCAGTCGTTTGACAGTCCGCCCATTATCGTCTTAATTCTGACTGTGTCATGAGTTCCTATAATATTCATAAGAGCATACAGCGTCTCTTTTGGATAGTTCTCCATTATTGACATCATTTTGGCGTTGAGTGTCTCTGCGTCTATTGAGCCTAAGATAAAGGCAATCATGTTATCCTTAAACGGATAGTTCATTACACTGTCGAGTTCGTGACCGAACAGGTATTTTCTCGGGACACTGTAAGCCACCTTGTTTGAGGCGTCCTCCCAAACTTCGCCTATTATAACGGCGTCGGGATCCTTTTCCTTGACTTCCTTACGCAGTATTTGAATAAACTCATCCGGAAGCTCATCAGCCACGTCAAGTCTCCAGCCGCTTGCGCCCCTGCCGATCCATGTCTTTACGACAGAATCATTGTCTCTTAAAATATAGTCGAGATATGACGGGGTCATTTCGTTTACGTTCGGCAGATTGCTGCAGCCCCACCAGCTTTCATAGTTCGGGAAGTTGGTGAATTGATACCATTCTCTGTAAGGACTTTGCGGATTCTGATACGCTCCGACACCGCTGCCGTAGCTTCCGTATTTGTTGAAGTAAATACTGTCTGCGCCCGTATGACTGAACACGCCGTCAAGAATAATGCGGATTCCGAGCTTTTTCGCCTCATGGCACAAGTCCGAAAAGATTTCGTTTGTACCGAACATCGGGTCGATATTTTTATAATCCGCAGTGTCATATTTATGGTTTGAGTAAGCGTCAAATATCGGGTTTAAATATATCACCCCGACGCCCAGGCTCTTGAGATACGGCAGCTTTTGGATTATACCCTTCAGGTTTCCGCCGTAAAAGTCGTTGCAAGCAGGACCCATTTCGTAGGGATGCTTGTTAAACGAAATTGCTTCGTACCAGTCGTTGTGAATAACGTATTCGTTGCGTTTCTTGGGTATGGCATGGTTTGTATCCGTATGGTCGCCGTAAAATCTGTCGGTGAAGATTTGATACATTATATTTCCCTTGAACCAATCGGGAGTTTTATAATCCTTGTCATAGACCGTTATCTGGTAACTGTGCGTCATAGGGTCGGCAGTGGTAGTGCCTACGCCTCCGAGAGATTCCGGATTATTTGTGTAATATACAGTACCGTTCTCGGTTTCGATAATAAAATAATACCAGATTAAGGCACCCTCAGACGGCATTTTGATTTTTGCCGTATACAGCACAGACGTATCTCCCGTACTGCCGGAGCTTTCGGCCGGGTTGGATAAATCAGACAAATCTGACAAATCCGCCGAATCTGCTGAATTTACAGGAACGACCGGGTCGTCAGAAAAAGTTAAATCAGCCGAAGAAGCTGTCTTGGCTGTTGGTTTTATCTTTTTGCCGCCGGCGGACATATCGTAAAACGTCTCTTCGTTATCGACCCATATCCGCACGCGAATGTTTTTTATAACTTCAGAGTCAGGAATAACCTTAAGTCCCAGTCTGACAATACTGTCGGTCGGAACCGCTCCGAAAGGCTTTCTGTAAACACTGTCATGTGAGTTATGAAAAAGCTGCATATTTAAATTCCTCCATAAAATTTCACCCACAGTATTATACACCCAATAATATTAAATTGCAAATACAATAATATAACATTTGCAAGTCTTGTGAGTATGTGATATAATTACAGAAAAAACTGCGGAGGATTTATGAAATATATTATATTTGATATGGACGGAGTTCTGGTCAACTCCGAGCCGGTAATAATGCAGGCGGCTGCGGACGCACTGAAAAGCGGCGGGATTAAGGGTGGTCGCGAGGACTTTATACCGTACATAGGCTCAGGCGAAGAAAACTTCATTATAGGCCCGTGTACAAATCAGGGTAAGCCTGAGCTGATAGATGAGCTCATGGAAAGAATGTTTAAGAACTTTGAGGACAATATCGGCGATATGCAGGTGTTTCCATCGGCTAAGCCGCTCATTGACGAGCTTAAGAAAAGAGGATATATACTGGCTCTGGTAAGCAGCGCGGCAAAAAGAAAGCTCATAGCGTCACTTAAGGCTGCCGGTATACAGCCGGAGAGCTTTGAGGTCATACTCTCCGGCAGCGACGTTACCGAAAAGAAGCCGTCGCCTGTGCCGTATCTTCTGGCTGCGGAGCGGCTCTGCGCCAATCCAAAAGAATGTATGGTTATAGAAGACGCAATCAGCGGAGTGAAGTCGGCAAAAGCTGCCGGCATGAGATGCTTCGGCGTGACCACGTCTTTTTCGGGAAGTGAGCTTAAATCTGCGGGAGCAGATTTTGTTGAAGATGATATTATAAAGGCTCTGGACTGTCTGGATTAAAGAAAGCAGGAAACAATATGCTAAACGTAATATATGGAGACGCGTCGGCTGACAGGCACGGCGCTCTGTTTGACAAGCTGAAACAGAATATATCCGCCGGAATCAAGTCGTTTGTTCTTGTGCCGGAACAGCTTTCGGTGTCAACCGAAAGAGAGGTTGTAGAAAGTCTCGGCGTATCCGCCCAGATTTTTGTCGAGGTCTGGACTTTTTCACGTCTGGGCAATGAAGTATTAAGTCAGCTCGGTCCCCTGCGTCTTAATTATATAGACAGTGCAGGGCGTGAGATATTGTCACGGCGTGCGTTGCAGATTATCCAAAACGAGCTGCAAATTCTCAGACCTAACGTAGGCCAAAAGGGCTTTTCCGGGGTTCTGACAGAATTGGTTTCAGAGTTCAAGCGTTACGGATTGTCTCCGGAAAGTCTTGAGGAGGCGAGCGCCAAAATTGAAAAAACGGAGCTTAAGTCAAAGCTTGCAGACCTGGCGAAGTTTTACCGCACATACAGCGGACTGATTGACAAGAAGAATTCAGACGCGGAGGATAACCTTTCAATAGCTCTCGGAAAGCTGAAAGACTTTGATATACCCGGCGGCTCCGAGCTGCTTATAACTGAGTTCAAAAGCTTCACTCCGCTTGAGGGTGATGTCCTGACAGAGCTGATGAAGAAGATGAAAAACACGTCTTTGTTCTTGCTTTGTGACAGTATCGAAAGCCCCTCCGATATTTTTGCGTCAAGCGCGGCAACTTACCGCAGCTTAAGACTTGCGGCCGAAGATAACGGCATTGCGGTCAGCCGTCCGAAAAAGCTTGCGGAAAGCCCGAAGTTATCCGAGAGACCTGAGTTTGTGCATCTCTGGAATAACTTCTTTAGGGTAAACCCCGATAAATACGAAGGCAAGCCCGAACATATACATATTATTTCACCGCTTAATCACTATGACGAAACAGAGTATGCCGCAAGGATAATCCGGAATCTTATCAGAACACGCGGCTATCGGCAGAATGATTTTCTTATTCTGGCAAGAGAGTCGGAAAAATACGACAGAATTATGCCATTGATTTTTGAAAAGTACGGGCTTAACGTTTTTGTAGATAACAGAAGAAGCATACTCGGCAACCCGTTTGTACAGTGCTTGTCCGCTATGCTTGAGATCCTTGCCTACGGCTTTTCTTACGAACGTGTTATAACCATGGCAAAGAGCGGATTTTATGAAGAATTGAGCCGCGGTGAGACAGATATTTTTGATAACTACCTGCTGTCAGTCAGTCCGAGTCATGCTATGTGGAATGATGAACAGCCGTGGGAGTTCAATCCCGACAAACATACATATGATATGGAATTGATTAATCATGTCAAAAACGTGGTTATCGAACCTATATACCGCTTGAAGTCAAAAATTCACGGCCGCAAAAATACCGGCGAAATAGTCAGTGCTGTTATGGAATACATCAGCGAATGTAACTATGAGAAGTCAATGAAGGATACCTGCCGTGATTATTCCGAGAGCGGAATGACATATCTGGCGGAGGAGTACAGGCGAATCTGGAACAGCGTTATCTCCGTGCTCGGCAGAATGAACGATATCATGGGTGACGAAGAAATTACATATCTCGGTTTTTACGAGATGTTCACTTCTGCGTGCGTAGGGATAAAAGTCGGAATTTCGCCTCAGACGCTTGACGAGGTCACATTCAGTAATATTGATATATTCCGAAACACTGACGCAAAAGTGGTTATCGTTCTGGGTGTGAATTACGGAGTTTTCCCGAAAGGCTATTCCGCCGAGGGACTTCTCAGTGACAGCGAACGCGAAATTCTGCGTGAATACGGCATCAGCCTTGCCATGACCGCAAATGAGAAATCCGATGACGAACAGAATTTGATTTACAATGTCCTGGCTTCCGCAAGCGAAGAACTCTATCTGTCAGCTCCCGTTTCGGATAACGTAGGAAACGAGCTGGAGCCCTCAAAGATAATAACAAAGATTTGCACGGAGATATTCGATTTTACAAGCTGCGGTGAAGATGAAAATGAGAGCCTGTCAATCCTTGACTTTGAAAGTCCGAATGCGGTATTTGACGAGCTTAAGCGTGTTTGTGCCGGGAACAGCTTGCCGGATACGAGCGAGATGGATCCGGATATAAAGATAATTTATGATTACTTTATGAGCGATGAAAAGGCTGAGAAAAAGCTGATTGCGTATCTTGAAAGAATACGCTGCGCCGAGCAAGGCTATGACGAGCTGTCCAAAAAGGCGGCTGCTGACTTGTACGGCCGCGAAATCATGCTGAGCGCTTCAAAGATGGAGAAGTTCAACGCCTGTGCATTTTCGTATTTCATGCGTTACGGACTGATTATAAAGCCCAGGGATAAGGCAAAGTTCGACCCGCTCAGCATGGGAAATATTCTTCATGCCGCGCTTGAGCGTTATTTTTCGGATGTGCAGAGCCGGAATACAGATTATGATACGATCACCCGTGACGAATGTGAAAGAGAGGTTACGGATATTGTAAACGATATAGCAAAGGGCGCTGAGGAGGTTATGTATCAGACCTCGGCGTATTATAAGTATTTAATAATGCGCATAAGCGGTATTGCATCGACCACCGCATGGGAAACCGTGAAGTTCTATCAGAATTCCGAATTTCGGCCGTACGGCTTTGAAATAAAGATCGGCGATGGCGGAGATGTACCGCCGATGACAGTAAAAACCGACAGCGGCAGCGCAAGGGTCGAGGGATTTATCGACAGAGCCGACAGCGCAGTAATTGACGGCCGGCGGTATATAAGCATAATTGATTATAAGTCGTCGGCAAGAGACTTAGATGTGCATCTTGCTGCTGACGGAGTTCATTTTCAGCCGCTTGTGTACACGAACGCACTGATAAACGGTCTTGACGTCCGCCCGGCAGCAATGCTGTATCAGCAGATGAACGACCCGATTATTGATGAGAGCAAGGCAAAAAGCAATACCGCGCTTGAAAAGGAAATCCATAAAAACGTAAAAACAAGCGGCTGGGTAGTTGACGATGAATGTGTTTTTGACTCGTTTGACAAAACTCACGCCTTTGTTTCGGGCAAAGACTATCACATTTCCTCTGAGGAAATGCGTGTGCGCCTTGATGAAGCTGCACGGAAAATAAGCGAGACCACGGAGGGAATATTCAGCGGCGTAATAGCAGTGAATCCGTATAAAAAGTGGAAATTCGATCCATGTGCTTATTGTGATTACAAGAGCATCTGCAATAAGCCGGAATAGAATTATAGACTATAAAATTTTAAATATTTAAAGAAAATCCTTGACAATTCTTATAATATAATGTATTATAAGTAGGTATGTCGGGGTTTGGCGCAGTTTGGTAGCGCACTTGGTTTGGGACCAAGGGGCCGCAGGTTCGAATCCTGTAACCCCGACCACGTCGGAGCAAGCTTTATATCGCTTGCTCTGTTTTTTTGCAAAAAAATCGTCCGTCTTGCTTCATCTCATACTACAATTTTGTTACAATAAGATAAAAAACTTGACGAAATATATATTAATTATGTATAATAAAGTTAGGGATAATATGCATTAATTGTTAAAATTTAGACAAGTTTCTATTTTGCAAACTTAAATAATATATTGTTTTATAAAGCTGAAAATTAATTAAATTATATATTTACACATTTATACATTCAGGAGGGTTTTAAAAAATGGATGGTTTTGTTAACATTGCACCTTGGATTGTGCTGGTTGCTGCTTTGTGCGGCCTTGCTTTTGCGGCGTACAAATTCTTTTGGGTTAAGAAGCAGTCCGAAGGCACAGAAGAAATGGCAAATATTGCCTCAAAGATCAGACAGGGCGCTATGGCGTATCTTAAGAGACAGTATAAGACCGTAGGAATATTCTTTATTGTAATGCTGGTTATCATATGCTGTATGGCGGCCGCAGGAATGCTCACATGGTTTGTTCCGTTCGCGTTTTTATCAGGCGGATTTTTCTCGGGTCTTTCGGGATTTATCGGCATGAAGATCGCTACATATGCAAACTCAAGAACAGCTAACGGCGCAAGACAGGGTCTTAACAAAGGACTTAAGATTGCGTTCTCAAGCGGTACTGTTATGGGACTTACGGTTGTCGGCCTCGGTCTGCTTGACATCAGTGTATGGTTTATTATTCTTAAGGCAATTTTAAACGATGCTGATAAAATCATGGAGGCAATGCTCACCTTTGGTATGGGCGCAAGCTCAATGGCATTGTTCGCACGTGTCGGCGGCGGTATATTCACAAAGGCTGCCGATGTCGGCGCAGATCTGGTAGGTAAGGTTGAAGCAGGTATCCCTGAGGACGACCCGCGTAACCCGGCTGTTATCGCAGATAACGTAGGCGATAACGTAGGCGACGTTGCAGGTATGGGCGCTGACCTTTACGAGTCATATGTTGGTTCAATCATTTCAACAGGAGCATTGGCAACAGCGGCTCACCTTGGTTTTTCGGGTATTATTGTTCCGATGCTGATTGCAGGAATCGGTATTATCGCTTCAATTATAGGTACCTTTTTTGTATCGACAAAGGAAGGCGCAGATCAGAAGAGCTTGCTCGGTTCACTCAGACGCGGTACATATATTTCAGCTGTTATTTCGGCAATCGTTGCGGCAGTGCTTATCTTTACTCTTCTTCCGAATAACACAGGAGTATTCTGGGCAGTTGTTTCAGGCTTGATTGCCGGCGTGCTTATCGGATTCTTTACTGAGTATTATACCTCAGATTCGTATAAGCCGACTCAGAAGCTTTCAGGTTCATCACAGACGGGCAGTGCTACAATTATTATAGACGGTCTTGCTCTCGGTATGAACTCAACAGCTATTCCGGTTATAATCGTAGGTATTTCTATTCTTATTAGTTACTTTGCAGCAGGCGGAGCAAGCAGCTTTAACCTGGGTCTTTACGGCGTAGGTATTTCGGCAGTAGGTATGCTTGCTACACTGGGTATTACTCTGGCAACAGACGCATACGGTCCGGTTGCTGATAATGCCGGCGGTATTGCTGAAATGGCAGGCCTTGACGAAGAAGTCAGAAACCGTACAGACGCACTTGATTCACTTGGCAACACAACAGCTGCAACAGGTAAGGGCTTCGCTATCGGAAGCGCAGCACTCACAGCTCTGGCGCTTATTGTATCATATACGGATAAGATTGAAGATCTTGCTAAGTTTGACCCGTCAGTATTAAAGCTTGAACTCACAAATCCTCCGGTACTTATCGGTTTGTTTGTCGGCGCAATGCTTCCGTTTCTGTTCAGTGCTTTCACAATGAAGGCTGTAGGACGTGCGGCGCAGAAGATAGTTGTTGAAGTAAGACGTCAGTTCAAAGAAATCAAGGGTCTTATGGAAGGTAAGGCAGAGGCTGATTACAAGACATGCGTTGACATCTGCACAAAGTCATCTCTTAAAGAAATGATTCTTCCGGCAGCACTCGGAATTCTGGCTCCTATCGTTGTTGGTATTGTTCTCGGTCCGAACGGTGTTGTAGGTATGCTTGCAGGCGCGCTTGTATCGGGATTTGTTGTTGCAATCATGATGGCAAACTCAGGCGGCGCATGGGATAATGCAAAGAAGTATATCGAAGCAGGTAACTTCGGCGGCAAGGGCAGTGAAAATCACAAGGCGGCAGTTGTCGGCGATACAGTCGGCGACCCGTTCAAGGATACCTCGGGTCCGTCCGTAAATATTCTCATTAAGCTGCTCTCTATGGTTTCTATAGTATTTGCAGGCTTGGTTATGAAGTTCAACCTTGTTGACTTTATTACAAATCTTATTAAATAATAAGTATACATTAGGAGTGATATAATATGAGGTATTGTACAAACTGCGGCAATGCTATTGACGACAGCGCTCAGAGCTGTCCTCATTGCGGCGCTGTACAGAATCAGGAATACAATGCTGAAGTTACGGTTGAGGCGGTTCCGGAAACAAATACGAACAGTATAAACAATGTAAACAAAAAGACAGACGGTCTTTCAATCGCCGGATTTGTTATAGGTATAATAAGTTTAATAATGTGCAATTCGTTTATAGGGCCGATAATAGGTCTTATCCTGTCCATAATCGGAACAAGGCGTTTTGACCCGTCACGAAACACAAGCAAGTGGATGGGCGTCACCGGAATAGCGCTTAACGCTTTATCGATTGCTGCGTTTATAATTGTTGTTGTTATTGCAGTTATCTTTAGTGAGGGCGAATTTGTGTTAAATATGTGACATATCGCTGACAAGTCCGTATTATGTCAGCGGCGGAATTATAGTTCAGGAAGCGGGCATAATGTCCGCTTCCTGTGCCTGATATAAAATATATAAAAAATTTTATCAAAAACCCTTTACAAACAGCGAATAATGTGGTATAATACTATTTGTTATTGATTTGGGGGTGTAGCTCAGCTGGGAGAGCACCTGCCTTGCAAGCAGGGGGTCAGGAGTTCGATTCTCCTCATCTCCACCAAATAACACTTGATGACTTCAAATGTCGGAGAGTGAGAGATGTTCTTTGAAAATTGAATAACGAAACAACAAAGAGGAAATTAAAGATATCCAATTAAAGAAATTTAATGGGTAAAATACAATTTCAAACAATTCTTCTGTTGAAAAACAAGACATAATTCTTGAATAGGTTAAGCTAATAAGAGCGCAGGGAGGATGCCTTGGCATCAGGAGCCGAAGAAGGACGTGGTAAGCTGCGAAAAGCTACGGGGATTGGCAAGCACGATATGATCCGTAGATATCCGAATGGAGCAATCCACATGGAGTCAAGTCCATGTATCATATACTGAATAAATAGGTATATGAGGGGAACCGCCCGAACTGAAACATCTAAGTAGGGCGAGGAAAAGAAATCAACCGAGATTCTGTGAGTAGTGGCGAGCGAAAGCGGAAGAGGCTAAACCGAGAGGAGCAATCCTTTCGGGGTTCGGACTGCATTTAGTATCAATGAGACCTAGTCGAACGGCGTGGGAAAGCCGATCATAGAGGGTGAGAATCCCGTAGACGAAAGGTTGAGTTGGCGAGCAGTATCCAAAGTACCGCCGGACACGTGAAACCCGGTGGGAAGATGGGGGGACCATCCTCCAAGCCTAAATACTACCTAATGACCGATAGCGAATAGTACTGTGAAGGAACGGTGAAAAGAACCCCGGGAGGGGAGTGAAAAAGAACCTGAAACCCTATGCTTACAAGCACCGAGAGCACGTCAAAGTGTGATCGGGTACCTTTTGTAGAATGGTCCGGCGAGTTATTGTATGCGGCAAGGTTAAGTGCTTAAGGCACGGAGCCGAAGCGAGAGCAAGTCTGAACAGGGCGAAAAAGTCGTATGCAATAGACCCGAAACCGAGTGACCTATCCATGTCCAGGCTGAAGTGGAGGTAAAACTCCATGGAGGGCCGAACACACGTCCGTTGAAAAGGCCGGTGATGAGGTGTGGATAGCGGAGAAATTCCAATCGAACTCGGATATAGCTGGTTCTC
>OIXH01001439.1_pt1 | contig 26771 bp, 22 predicted proteins | sample 1587741 | NCBI WGS metagenome assembly OIXH01 (sample SAMEA3888916, study PRJEB22519) | human gut metagenome | biome: human gut; feature: human-associated habitat; material: faeces | place: Denmark | collected 2011 | reverse complement strand
CTTTCATGTGAACAGTGCGGCGGCTTCTTTACCACTCTTCTTCGTCAGCGCCCACCCTTGTGCGGCGGAACATGCTCTCCACAATGGCGCAGTATTTATCCGCCAGACAGACGATGACCGCCTCCCGGCAGGTCGGCAGCGTAGCCGCCGACAAACCGGGCGGGCACGCCCAGCTCCCGCAGGATCAGCGTAGCGGCGGTGGCGTAGTGGGCACAGTAGCCCTGGCGGCTTTCCGTGAGGAAGTAGGACACGAAGTCCTGGCCCAGGGGCTGGGCCGGGGTGGAGAGGTCATAGTGGGTAAAGGAGGCCAGATAGTCGGCCACGGCCTGGGCCAGAGCCATGCGCTGGCCCCGTTGGTCGGAATAGGAGGCCTGGGTCTCACCGTTGGCAGACCAGGCGGCGTCGCGAATGATCGCTACGGCCTCGTCGCTCAGAAGATCATAGGGCACGTTCAGATAGTTCTGGTAGACAAAGCCCCGGTATGACCGCTCGCCGTAATAGGCGCCGCCGTCCCAGCCTACCTGAGCGACCGCGGGGACCTCCTCCGGGGCCAAGAAGTCAAAATCGTACTGGGAATGTTGAGTCCGGCGGGCGATGTAGGAATCTGCTTGGAAGACGGCGCCGGTATACATGGAGGCAGGGAAGTAAGGAGTATAGTAATATGCCCCGGCAATGTTGGCCTCTGTGATGTGCATGGTCCAGCTCGGTCCGGCCTCGCCGGAATCCAGCACGGCATGGGCGGGGTAGGACCAGGGGCCGCTGTCCGTTTCCGCAATCGGCAGAGCGGCCAGGGCTTCTTCGCTAAGGGGCTGCCAGCCGTAGCGGGTGTACTCCGCCGCCGACCATCCCCGCAGCAACACATGGCCGGAGAATTCAGAACGCACCGTCAGCACCGTATGGCCGTCAAAACTGGGCGAGCCGAAGCGGCGGAAGGTATAGACCCCTGGCTGGTCGCTGCTGTTACCACCGCTGAAGGTCCAGCTCTGAGCCGCTGTCTTGGCACGGATGCGTAAGTTCTCCACCCAGGCGGGCCGCTGGTAGCTGCTTTGCGGGAAGATGAGCGCGATCAGGGCCATGGCTGCCGCCACGGCTGTCGCCGCCGTCACCACTCTCCGACCGCCCAGCCAGACGCCGCGCTGGTAGCCCTTCCGGCACAGTAGGGACAGCGCCAAATAGAGCAGCACCGCTCCCAAAGTCAGGGCGGAGGGGGAGCGGAGGATAAACAGGCTCAGACCCGGCAAAACGCCAACGGCCAAAGCCGCGGGCCAGGCCGCCCGCCCCTGCAGCTGCCACGCCCCCAGCCACAGCCCTAGCAGCGGTATCATCGTGCACACAAAGCGGCTGGCATGAGCGCACAAGGCCCGCTCAGACAGCGTCGAGGGCAATTCATAGTAGAGGATCTGGGGGAGCTCCTGGTGAAAGGCCAGGGAGATCTTGTGAAATATCACCTGGGCGCCTAAAAACACGCTGTCCCATCGCCACCAGACCGCCAGCGCCACCACCGCGCACACCGCCAAAGACAGCAGTAGCCGCAGTCGGCCATTGGTCAGGGTGTGTAGTAGCCCGACCAGCGCCGCCGACAGACAGACCACCCCAAAAACAACATCCGAGAAGGCCAGGTCAAAGGGGGTAGTGAGAGAATATACCCCGCCAAACAGGCCAAAAAACAGCAAAAGCGTATTGCCGCCCAGGGCAAAAGCGGTCGTTTTGAGCTTGGTTTTCATGACGTGGACACCTCCTTTTGATCAGAAGGCGTCAAGTGAATACGCTTTACGGGAGCGGATACGCCGGGCAGGGACAGGGGCCCGCCGGGCAGGCTTTGGCCCGTCAGGGGCGCGCTCTGGGCAGAGATAGTCTGATAGCAAACGTCCCAGGCCTTTGGACAGTCTACGCTGTGGCAGCGCAGGACCTGAGTCTCCGGGTCGGCATAGCAGAGTGTAAAGCTGATTTCCTTGTCGAGTAAATGCCGTGCCAGGGTCTCCAGTTGCTCCAAAACGTCGTCCAGCTCCTCCGGCTGGCCCCAGTGGTCGTAGGTAACGGCCAGGTGCTCTCGCACCGGCTCCAGAGTCTCCCGCAAGATCGGCTCGCCGGAGGGCTGCTTGGCGGTGAGCTTCCAGTGGATGGCGTTCACCGCGTCGCCGGGCTGGTAGGGCCGCAGTTCATACTCCTCGCCGGGGCCGCCCCCGGGTTTGACGCGAAGAGCCGCGCCAGCCTGGGCGGTTTGGTCTACGTTATGGGGCAAGGCTCCCTCCTGAGGAAGCGACAATATCATCAGGGCTTCCGGAGCGCGCAGGGACAGAGCCAGAACTCCCAGCCAGCCGAGGACTCGGCAGCGGGTCACAGAGACCTTGTACCAGCCGCAGTGGGCCAGCTTTACCTCTAGCGGCAAGGGTTGACCGGGGCAGACCTCCAGCTCTCGCGTGACGGCCAGCTGCGGGTAGAGCAGCGGCTCGATACGCACTTGAAGCCGGGCGCATTCCCCTGGGGTCATAGCGGGGGTCCTCAGGGTGAAAAGTATCTGGGCCGCCTGCCCCCGGACCGCCGTGGCGGCAGAGCAAGAGGCGCCGACGGCATACCGCCGGCGCTGGAGCAGAGAGAACAGGAGCGATAGCAGCGGCAAGACCAAAAACAGCGCCAGGGCAAAAAAGGACACATAGCCCGGATAGAAGAGGTAAAAGGCCACTGCCAGCAGCAAGATAAGGCCGTAGGACAGCATAGAGGAGATCATGGCCTGTCCACAGCGGGGGCCGGGGTCTGCCGGCAGACGGCTTGGGCGATGATCTCGGCCTTGGCCCCGCCGGCCTGGGCCTCCGGCGTCAGCAACAGGCGGTGGGCCACCGTGACGGGGAAAACGTCGGCTACGTCCTGGGGTAGCACGTAGTCCCGCCCGGCCAGCAGCGCGCCCGACCGGGCCATCGCGGCCACGGCCAGGGTAGCTCGGGGACTAGCTCCCCGGGCCAGGAGTTTATGACCTCGGGTGGCCTCGATCAGGGAGAGGATATAGCCCAGCACCGCGTCGGAGAGATAGACCTGCCCGGCCTGGGTCCGCAAGGCCACCAGCTGCTCCGGCGTCAGGACAGGGGAGAGGGCGTCCACCGGGTTCTGGCCCTGGCGGTCCCGGACCATCTGGGCCTCGGCGGCCCGGCCGGGATAGCCCATGGACAGCTTGACCATGAAGCGGTCCAGCTGGGAGTCGGGCAGGGGTTGGGTGCCCGCCGCACCGGCGGGATTCTGGGTGGCCATGACGAAAAAGGGCTGGGGCACGGCGTGGCTGACGCCGTCCACCGTGACCTGGCCCTCCTCCATGGCCTCCAGCAGGGCCGACTGGGTCCGGGAGGTGGCCCGGTTGAGCTCGTCGGCCAGGAAGAGGTTGCAAAGCACCGCCCCGGGCTGGTACTCCATCTGGCCCGTGGCTTTGTTATAAAGGGAATAGCCCACCACGTCCGAGGGCATCACATCGGGGGTAAACTGGACCCGACCCCACCGAAGTCCCAGCGTCTTGGAAAAGGCCAGGGCCAGCGTGGTCTTGCCCACGCCGGGCATATCCTCCAAAAGCACGTGGCCTCCGGCCAGGATCACCTGCAAGACTCGCCGCAGGATCTCCGGTTTGCCCACCACCGCCTTGCCCACCTGGGCTAAGATCTCGTCATATACCGCCATCCAAGGGGTCCTCCTTTGTTTAGAAAATCAGACTGCCGATCTGGTAGACCAGCAAACTCACAACATAGGCGCTGCCCAGCTGCCACGCCGCGGAAAAAAGCGTCCAGCGAAGGCTGTTCATCTCCCGGTACATGGTGGACATAGCCGCCACGCAGGGAATATAGAGCAGCACGAAGACCAGAAAAGCGTAGGCGGCCACGGGGCTGGCGAAGGTGCCGGCCAGGGCCGCTGCCACCGCCGCGCCGGAGGCGCCGATGGAGAAGCCGTAGAGCAGGCTCAGGGTGGACACCACCGCCTCCTTGGCCACAAGGCCCGTCAGCAATGCCACCGCCGCCTGCCACACGCCAAAGCCAAGGGGCGTCAGCGCCGGGGCGATCAGCGCGCCAAAGCGGCCCAGGTAGCTCTGGTCCGCGCTTTCCACCATCACAAGGCCCGGCCCAAAGGACTGAAGGAACCAAAGCACGATGCTCATGCACAAAATGAGCGTGCCCGCCTTGACCAAAAAGCCCTTGACCTTTTCCCACACATGGCTGGCGCAGTTGCGCAGGGTGGGCAGGCGGTAGGGGGGCAGCTCCAGAAGAAAGGCGGCGGGCTCGCCCCGGAAGACTACCTTCTTGAAGAAGATCCCCGACAAAATGGCGCACAAAAGGCCTAAAAGGTAGAGGGAAAAGACCACCAGCCCCGCGTATTGGGGGAAGAAGGCCGCCGACAGAAGGCCGTACACCGGAAGCCGCGCCGAGCAGGACATAAAGGGCACCAGCAGCATGGTCATCCGCCGGTCCTTGTCCTGCTCCATGGTCCGTGCGCCCATAATGGCAGGCACCGTGCAGCCAAAGCCCATGAGCATGGGGATAAAGGCCTTGCCGCTGAGACCGAAGCGCCGCAGGAGCCGGTCCATGATAAAGGCGGCCCGTGCCATATAGCCGGAGTCTTCCAAAATGGACAGGCAGAGAAACAACAGGGCGATCTGGGGCAGGAAAACAAGCACGCCGCCCACGCCGCTGATGATGCCGTCCACCACCAGGCTGATCAGCCAGGGCGCCACGTGGGCGCTCTCCATCAAGCCCTGGACCCAGGGCGAAAACACCTGGCCAATGAGGGACTCCACGCCGTCGGAGAGGAAGGAGCCCGCCGGCCCAAAGGTGAGGGCAAAGATAAAGAGCATGGCAAGCAGGAAAATAGGGACGGCAAAGAGTTTGTGGGTCACAATGGCGTCAATCTTATCCGAGGTGGTCATGGCGTCGGACCGCTGGCCTTTTTTCACAGATACCGTGACCACTCGGCTGATGAACTGGTAACGGCTGTCCGCCACCAGGGTCTCCCGGTCGCCCAGAGCGTAGGCGCTCTCATACTCCTTGACGATGTGTTCCAGCTTCCAGCGGGTCTCCTCGTCCAGCTCTAAGGCGGACTCTACCTTTTCGTCGCCCTCCAGCAGTTTGATGGCCGTCCAGTGGGCGGGCAGGCCCGCAGCGTAGGCCCGGTCGTGGATCAGCTCGCCTACCCGGTGGTGGACCTGGTGGGTAAAGTCGTCATAGAGGTCGTCGGGCTCCAGGGTGAAGCCGGAGTGGACGGCCTTGTGGGCGATCTTCAAAAGCTCGTCCACATTCTTGCCCGAGCGGGCCGTGATAGGCACCACAGGCACGCCCAAAGCCTGGGAGAGACGTTTAAGGTCGATCTTATCCCCGTGCTTTTCCACCTCGTCCATAAAGTTGAGGGCTACCACCATGGGCTTTTCCAGCTCTAATAATTGGACGGTCAAATAGAGATTTCGTTCCAAATTGGTGGCGTCCACGATATTGATGATGGCGTCTGGGGACTCGTCTACGATGAAATTCCTCGCCACGATCTCCTCCATGGAGTAAGTGGACAGAGAGTAAATCCCCGGCAGATCCACGATGGTCATGGTCCGGCCCTCCACCGTGGCGAGGCCCTCTTTTTTCTCCACGGTGACGCCGGGCCAGTTGCCTACATACTGGTTGGCTCCGGTCAGGGCGTTGAAAAGAGTAGTTTTACCGCAGTTTGGATTGCCCACCAGGGCCAACTTCATCTCCCGGACTTCGTGGGCCTCTGGGTCGGTCCCGGCGCGGTGAGCGGTGTGCTCATGCTTGTGGGCCAGGGCCATGCGGCGCAGGGTCTCCTCGTCGGGAACGTGCTGGGTCATGCCCTGTTTGCGGACCTTGGGGTGCTGAGGGACCTGACCCGGGTCGCAAAGGGTGATGTACTTGGCGTCCTCCTTGCGCAAAGACAGCTCATAGCCCCGTAGCGTCAGCTCCAAGGGATCGCCAAAGGGAGCCACCTTGCGCAAGGTGACTTTTACGCCGGGAGTCAAGCCCATGTCCACCAATCGACGCTTTACCGGCCCCTTGTCGCTGCCCACGGTGCGGATGATGCCGCTCTGGCCCGGACTGAGCTTGTCCAGAGTCAGCTCCTCCTGAACGCTTTGCGTTGCCATTGCCATTCCTCCTTGGAAAATCGCATACACAAATATTATACAATGCCAGGCTCCACGATTCAAGAGGCAAGGCCATGCACCCAAGGGAAAATTCGTCATAGACTGGATTGACGGGCGTAGTGCGCCCGCTGAACCAGTGGAGGTGATACCCATGGAAGGAATACGTACATTATCAGACCTGCGTCCCGGCGAGGGCGCGGTGGTCTGTGGCCTGACCGGCGCGGGAGACACGCGTAGGCGGCTTCAGGATATTGGGCTCATCCGGGGTACGGCGGTGGTCTGCCTGGGCGCCAGCCCATTAGGCGACCCCACTGCCTACCGCATCCGGGGCGCTACCATGGCCCTGCGGCGCAAGGACGCGGCAGGGGTGGAGGTGGAGGGCTGATGGCCGACCGGGTCATTGCCCTGGCGGGCAATCCCAATGTGGGCAAATCCACCATCTTTAACGCCCTGACCGGCCTTCGCCAGCATACGGGCAACTGGCCGGGCAAGACCGTGGCCAACGCCCGGGGCAGCTTTACCCATCGGGGGCAGGACTACGCGTTGGTGGACGTGCCGGGCTGCTACTCTCTGCTGGCCCATTCTGCCGAGGAGGAGGTGGCCCGGGACTTCCTCTGCTTTGGCGGTCATGACGCGGTGCTGGTGGTGTGCGACGCCACCTGCCTGGAGCGCAATCTCAACCTTACCTTACAGATCCTGGAGGCCACAGACCGGGTGGTGGTGGCTGTCAACCTGATGGATGAGGCCCGGCGCAAGGGGCTGGAGGTGGACCTGCCGCTTCTGTCGGAGCGGCTGGGCGTCCCGGTCATCGGTACGGCGGCCCGGGGTGGGGAGGGCCTGCCGGAGCTGCTGGACGCCCTGGCAGAGACCTGCGGCCAGCAGAGGGTCCAGGCTCCGGCGGTGGACTATCCCGACTACATAGAAGAGGCCGTGGCCCGGCTGGAGCCCTGTCTGGATGAGCTGTGTAAAGCGAGCGGCCTTGCTACGAGATGGGTGGCCCTGCGGCTGCTGGAAGGAGAGGGGACCATCCTCCGGGGCGTCAACGCCCATCTGGGTCTGGACCTGGCCCGCCAGCCAAAGGTGGAGGCGGCGCTGGACAAGATCTTCCGGGCCTGGGCAGTCCGGGGCATCGGGCGGGAGGCCGCCAGTCAGGCCATCGCCGCGGCGGTAGTGGCCCAGGGCGAGACCCTGTGCCAGGACGTGGTCCGCCGGGATGAGAGCCGGGCGGATCGGCTGGACCGCCGGCTGGACCGGCTCTTTACCAGCCGCTGGACCGGCTTTCCCATTATGCTCTTGCTGCTGCTGGGGGTCTTTTGGCTCACCATCGTAGGCGCCAACTACCCCTCCGCGGCGCTGTCGTCCTGGCTGTTTGGCCTGGAGGATATATTGGCAAATACCTTTATAGCCATTGGGATACCAGGCGTTGTCATAGATATGGTGATACACGGCGGCTACAAGGTCATGGCCTGGGTGGTGGCGGTGATGCTGCCGCCCATGGCCATCTTCTTCCCGCTGTTTACCCTGCTGGAGGACTTCGGCTATCTGCCCCGGGTGGCCTTTAATCTGGACCGTTGCTTCCAGGCCTGCAAGGCCTGCGGCAAGCAGGCGCTGACTATGTGCATGGGCATCGGCTGCAACGCCGCCGGGGTGACGGGCTGCCGGATCATTGACTCGCCTAGGGAGCGGCTCATCGCCATTTTGACCAATACCTTTATGCCCTGCAATGGCCGCTATCCCACCATGATCTCCATCATCGCCCTCTTCCTGGCCGTGGGCAGCGGCGCCAGCACCCTGGTGGGGGCGTTCATCTTAGTGGGCGTCATCGTGCTGGGGGTGGGCATGACGCTGCTGGTGTCCCGGCTCTTGTCGGCAACGGTCCTCAAAGGCGTGCCCTCGTCCTTCACCCTGGAGCTGCCGCCCTACCGCAGGCCCCAGGTGGGCAAGGTCATCGTCCGCAGCGTGGTGGACCGCACGCTGAAGGTGCTGGGCCGGGCGGTGGCGGCGGCGGCCCCGGCGGGAGTGCTCATCTGGTTGTGCGCCAACGTCACTGTAGGAGGCGCCACCATCCTGACCCACATTACGGGCCTTTTGGACCCGCTGGGCCGGGCCCTTGGGATGGACGGCGTGATCCTGACCGCTTTTATTCTGGGCCTGCCCGCCAACGAGATCGTGGTGCCCATCATGGCCATGGCCTATCTGGCCCAGGGCAGTCTGATGGAGTTGGAGGGAGGCGCGCTGCTGGCGGTCTTTACCGCCAACGGCTGGAGCTGGACCACGGCGGTGAGCGTGGTACCTGTTGCACTGGCCCTGCGCCACCACCTGCCTTACCATCAAAAAAGAGACGGGCTCCTGGCGTTGGACGGCCCTTGCCGTAGCCATCCCCACCGCGTGCGGCGTGGCCGTCTGCGGCGGCTTCCACCTGCTCTGTCTGGCGCTGGGCTGGGCATAAAAAATCGGGCGGCCCCGCGGGGCCGCCCGATCAAAATGGGTCACTGGACGGTATGGGACTTGATATAATCGGCCATGACCTGGTATTGCTTGGCAGTGATGTGGACGCCGTCGGTGGATTTTTCCGAGGGAAGATAGCCCTCGCTGTCGGCAAAGCAGGCATAAAGGTCCAGGTAGTAGCACGCCTTGTCCTGGGCCACCTCCAGGAGAGCGGCGTTGAGGCGGGTGACGTTTTCCTTGTTGAAGGGCCCGGAGCTGGACTTATTGCGGGTGGTGGGCGTGATGTTCATAAGGTAGATGGGGATGTCCTCGCCCTGGATGGTTCGCACAGCGTCGATGATCTTACCCATGTTTTCTTTGTAGGAACTGGAGGAGGTGCTGATCTCGTTGACTCCCAGCATGATATAGACCTTGCTGAACTGTTTTTGGCCCAGGCCGGTCTCCAGGGTGCCGGTGCCGCCATCTGGCAGATCAAACTTCTTGTAGCTCAGCGTACCCGCGGCGGAGAGGCCGGTGGAGGTGAAGTAGTGGATGTTGGACTTGACCTTGGAAAAGCCCTCAAAGCCCTCCATCAGGGAGTGGCCGATGACGCAGCTGTCGTCAAACCACGTGTCATCCATGGCCTCGCTTTCGGGCACAGGGCTTGCGTAGTCATAGTCAGCTGGGCCGTGGGCGGCGTCCGGGGATTGGCACGCGCCTAAGATCAGAGACAGGGCCGTGACCGACGCGGTCAGGATGCTGGCAAAGGCCTTTGCCATATCAAAGCACCTCCATCATAAAATGTTCGGGGCGGGGCCCCGGGGTGGTTACGAGAGCAAGTAAGCCTGTAAGCCGGGTTCTGTCCTTTAAGACAGCCATCTATCTAGGCGCGCTGTTGCCAACGCGCTCAAGCCGCCTCCTCGGGACGGCCGGGCCGGCCATATGTCCCTCCACGGCGTTGCTCCGGATAGAGTTTACAGCGGTGGGCTGTCTCCAGTCCATCGGGCGGGCTCTTACCTCCGCCTTTCCACCCTTACTGGCGGGTGTGGGCCCAGGGCCCACCCTTCGCCAGCGGTATATCTCTGTTGCACTTTTCCTGGGGTCACCCCCGGCGGGCGTTACCCGTTATCCTTGCCCTGTGGAGCCCGGACTTTCCTCATAAGCGTCCCTTTGGAGACGCCCACGCGGCTGTCCAGCTTACTTGCTGGCTCTATTTTAGCCCAACAGAGTTCTCTTGTCAAATAGGAACCTTTGGGGTATAATACCTTTATGTATGCTTTTGGAAGTGAGGGAGACAGATGGAAACGCTTCTGCAGGGATATTTTCAGGCATTTCAGGGAAAAACGGTGGCGGTTTTGGGGGCCGGCGTCAGCAATAAGCCCCTGATCGCCCTTTTGCTGGCGGCAGGCGCGGATCTGACCATCCGGGACAAGAGTACCCGGGAGGGTTTTGACGCCGCTGTGGTGGAGCAGTGGGAACACCAGGGGGCCAAACTGCGGCTGGGAGAGGACTATCTGGAGGACCTGACCGAGGATGTGATCTTCCGCTCGCCGGGCATCATGCCCCATACGCCCCAGCTGGCCGCCGCGGTGGCCCGGGGCAGTGTGCTGTGTTCGGAAATGGAGGCATTTTTCCAGCTGTGCCCCTGTCCCATCATGGCGGTGACGGGCAGCGACGGCAAGACCACCACCACCAGCATCATTGCCGGACTTTTAAAAGCCGCGGGCTATACCGTCTGGGTGGGCGGCAACATCGGCACGCCCCTTCTGGACAAGGTGGACGAAATGCGCCAGAACCACCGGGTGGTGCTGGAGCTCAGCTCCTTCCAGCTTATGACCATGACCCAGAGCCCCCACATTGCTGTAGTCACCAATGTGGCGCCCAACCATCTGGACAAGCACACCGATATGGACGAATACGTCACCGCAAAGGGCAACATCCTGGCCTACCAGAAGTCCTATGACCGGGCTATTTTGAACTATGATAACCCCACCGCCGCCGCCTTTGCCGAGACTGCTCCCGGCAAGGTCATCTGGTTTAGCCGCCAGGGCGCGCCTGAGGGCGAGGCCGTCTTTTGCAAGGATGGCGCTATCTGGGTCCGGGACCAGCGGGGAGAGCGCTCTGTGCTGGAGCGGGGGGACATCCTGCTGCCTGGCGAGCACAATGTTGAAAACTACATGGCGGCCATCGCCGCGGTAAAGGAGCTGGTGCCGGCGCAGACCATCCGGGACTTTGCCCGGAACTTCGGCGGCGTGGAGCACCGCATTGAGCTTTGCGGCGACTTCCGGGGCGTACGCTGGTATAACGACTCCATCGCCTCCAGTCCCTCCCGGACCATTGCCGGACTGCGGGCCTTTGCCGAAAAGCTCATCCTGATTGCCGGAGGCTACGATAAGCATATCCCCTATGACGTTCTGGGCCCTGAGGTGGTGGCGCACGTCAAGCGGCTGATCCTCACCGGGGACACCGCCGGGAAGATCCGCAGCGCGGTGGAGGCCGCTCCCGGCTATGACCCGGCCAAGCTGCCCATCGTGGAGGTCCCGGACCTGGCCGCCGCGGTGGCCGAGGCCGCCAGGACCGCGGAGGAGGGGGACGTGGTGCTTATGAGCCCCGCCAGCGCCTCCTTTGACCACTTTAAGAATTTTATGGAGCGGGGCAATGTGTTCAAGGCACTGGTGGCCCAGCTCAAGGAGAGGGAGTGAAAGGGCGTGGACGTTTGGAACGCGCTGGATCAACTGGCGTCGGAACGGGGACCGTCGGGCTTTGAGCAGCCGGTGGCCCAGGCGGCCCGGGCGCTTTTAGCCCCGCTGGTGGACGAGACCTGGTTGGACCCCATGGGCAATGTGCTGGGGGTGCGCCGCTGTGGCAAAGCGAACGCCAAGCGGCTCCTTTTTGACGCCCATTTGGACGAGATCGGCCTCATGGTCACCGGCCATGAGGAGGGCTTCTTGCGCTTTACCGCCATCGGTGGGGTAGACCCCCGGATGCTCCCTGACCGGGAGGTGACGGTGCTGACCGACCCGCCCCTCTTCGGCGTAGTGACCTGTCTGCCGCCCCATGTGCAAAATGCTGGGGACTCGGACAAGGCCATCGAGGTGGACAAGCTCTATATCGACGTGGGCCTGACCCAGGCCCAGGTGGAGGAGCGGATCCCGGTGGGCACGCCCATCACCTACCGCTGTGGCTGCTTTCCTCTGGGCCAGGACCGGGTCTGCGGCAAGAGCCTGGACGATCGCTCCTGCTTTGCGGCCCTCTTGCTCTGCGCCCAGGCGCTGCGAGACGCGGCGCTGGATGTGGACGTCTATTTCATGGGCTCCACCCGGGAAGAGGTCTCCGGCGCGGGAGCCATGTGCGGAACCTTTGCCGTAGCGCCCGACTTCTGTGTGGCGGTGGACGTGACCCACGCCGAAACGCCCGATGTGAAGGACCCCAAGGACCGGGTGTGCGCCATGGACGGCGGGCCGGCCATCGGCGTGGGACCCAATATGACCACCTGGATGACCCGCCGCATGAGAGCCAAGGCGGAGGCCCTGGACATCCCCTATCAGCTGGAGATCATGACGGGCAATACCGGCACCAACGCCTGGGGGATGCAGGTCTGCCGGGAGGGCGTGGCCACCAGCGTGGTGAGCTTGCCCCTTCGCTATATGCACACCCCCGTGGAGGTCATCTCCAAGGCGGATCTGGAGCGGCTTGGCCAGCTCCTGGGCGCTTTTGCACGGGACCTGGGAAAGGAGGCGGAGACGGTATGCTGAAGGAGACTTTAGCCACCCTGTGCGCCCTTTCCGGGGTATCCAGCGCCGAGGAGGAGGTCCGCCAGTGGCTTCGCCGGCGGGCAGAGGAGGCCGGCGCGGAGACCCGGACCGATGCTCTGGGCAACCTGATCTGCTTCAAAAAAGGCGCAAAGCGCGCCCCCAACGCCCTCATGCTGTGCGCCCATATGGACGAGGTGGGCCTGATGGTCAAGCGCGTTACCGACGAGGGCTTTGTCAAGTTCGACACCGTAGGCGGCATCGACCGCCGGGTGCTTATCGGCAAGCCGGTATGGATCGGTGAGAACAAGATCCTCGGCGTCATCGGGCTCCAGGCCATCCATCTGACCACCAAGGCCCAGCGGGAAAAGGTGGCCAAGCTGGAGGAGTTTTATATCGACATCGGGGCCCGGAGCGGGGAAGAGGCCCAGACTCTGGTATTGCCGGGCGATATCTGCGTGTTCCAAAGCGACGCGCTGGAGTTTGGCAACGGACTTTTCAAGGCCAAGGCCATCGACGACCGTTTGGGCTGCGCCATCCTCTCTGAGCTCTTATGCGAGGACCTGCCTATGGACGTGACGTTTGCTTTCACGGTGCAGGAGGAGGTTGGGACCCGGGGGGCCTTTGCCGCCGCCTTTTCGGTCAAGCCGGAGGTCTGCATGGTGCTGGAGGGCACCACCGCCGCCGACCTTCCCGGTGTGGAGGAGCATAAGCGGGTGTGTCGCTTAGGCGGCGGACCGGTCATCTCCCAGATCGACAGTGGTACGATCTATGACCGGGACCTCTTTGAGCAGCTGCGTAGCCTCTGCGAAGACGGCACCCTTCCCTGGCAGACCAAGGAACTTATCGCCGGCGGCAACGACGCCAGGGCCATCCAGAGAAGCCGAGCGGGTGTGCGGGTGTGCGCTCTGTCCGCGCCGGTGCGGTATCTCCACGCCCCCACCAGCGTGGTCAGTTTGGACGACTGCGAGAATATGCTAAAGCTGGCCCGGCGCTTTATCGCCGCCAGGGCCCAGATGGAAGGAGGAGCGTCGCAATGAATGTATTAGAAGCCTTGCAGGCCATCAACAGCCGCTTTGGCCCCTCGGGGCAGGAGCGGCGGGTGGCCGAGAAGATCCGTGCCCTGGCCGCGCCCTATGCCGATGAGGTGAGTGTGGACGTCATGGGCAACCTCATTGTCCACAAAAAGGGGCCCGGCCCCCGGGTCATGCTGTGCGCCCATATGGACTCCATCGGCTTCATGGTCACCCATGTGGAGCCCAGCGGCCTTTTACGCATTGGGGCCATCGGAGGGATCGAGGCCAGGGACGTCCTGGGTACAAGTGTGCGCTTTGCCAACGGCGTGCTGGGTACGGTGCAGGTGGAGGACGGTGTGGAGAGCGGCAAGAAGATCGAGATGGGCCAGCTCTTTGTGGACATCGGCGCGGTGGATGCCGCCGACGCCCGGGCACGGGTCCAGGTAGGGGACATGGCGGTCTATAACACGCCCACCTATCTCAGCGGCCAGTCCATCTTCGGGCCATATCTGGATAACCGCATCTGCTGCGTGGCGCTGCTGATGGCCCTGGAGCGGGTCCAGGACAGCCCCAACGACCTTTACTTTGTCTTTTCTACCCAGGAAGAGGTGGGCCTGCGGGGAGCGCAGACGGCGGCCTTTGCCATCGACCCGGACTACGCCGTAGTGACCGACGTGACCGACTCCGACGACCTGCCCGGCAGTAAGCATACCTGCTCCAGCAAGCTGGGCGGCGGCGCGGCCATCAAGGTCATGGACCGCTCGGTGATCTGTCATCCCCAGATGGTGGAGCGCCTTCAGACGCTGGCCAAGGAGGGTAAGATCCGTTATCAGCTGGACGTGATCGACTGCGGCGGCACCGACGGCGGGGCCATCCATAAAAGCCGCGCCGGCGTGGTCACTGGCGGCGTGTCCATTCCCTGCCGGTATACCCACTCGCCCCAGGAATCAGTGGCCCTCAGCGACGTCACCGACTGCGCCGCGCTGCTGGCGGCCTTTGCCCAAAGCCCGCTGCCCGAGCTGGAACGCATGGGAGGGTAAAGGAAAATGGCTTTACAGATAGAGAATAGACTTTGGGACCTGGCGGTCCAGGCGGAGGCCGATCTGAAAGGGCAGTTTGCCCATGTGGACGCCGTGGCCCAGGCCAATACGGCCAAGGTGCTGGCGGCCTTTCAGGACCATAAGGTGTCGGAAGGGGACTTCGTGGGCACCACCGGCTACGGCTATGACGACGTGGGCCGGGACAAGCTGGAGGCCATCTACGCCCAGATATTCGGTACAGAGGATGCCCTGGTGCGCCTCAATTTTGTCAACGGCACCCACGCCATCACTACGGCCCTCTTCGGCTGCCTGCGGCCGGGGGATGTGCTGATCTCCGGCGTGGGCGCACCCTACGACACCATGCTGGGCGTTATCGGCGTGACGCAAAAAGGCCCCGGGTCGCTGAAGGACTACGGTGTGGATTACTGTCAAGTGGAACTAACGGGCAATAAGCCTGACCTGAAGGCCATGGCCCAGGCGGTCAAACAGCCCCGCGCCAAAGCGATTTTGCTCCAGCGCAGCCGTGGCTACGCTACCCGGAAGTCTCTCTCGGTGGCGGAGATCGGCCAGATGTGCGCCGCCATCCGGGAGGCCAACCCCAATATCGCCATTTTGGTGGACAACTGCTACGGCGAGTTTGTAGAGGAGCTGGAGCCCACTCAGGTGGGCGCGGACCTGGTGGTGGGGTCTCTCATCAAAAATCCCGGCGGCGGGCTGGCCCCCACTGGCGGCTATCTGGCGGGCCGGGCCGACCTCATCGAAGGGGCCGCCGCTCGCCTCACCGCGCCGGGTATCGGTAAGGAGTGCGGCTGTACTCTAGGCCACAGCCGGAGCCTCTACCAAGGACTCTTTTTGGCGCCCCACGTCACCGCCCAGGCGGTAAAGACCGCTCTTTTTGGTGCGCGGATGATGGAGCTTTTGGGGTATGAGGTCGATCCCAAAAGCGATGAAGTCCGCCATGATATCATCCAAATGCTCCACCTGAAAAGCCCCGAGGCGGTGAAAAAATTCTGCCGGGGGATCCAGCTGGGCGCGCCGGTGGATTCCTACGTAACGCCCGAGCCCTGGGATATGCCCGGCTACGACAGCCAGGTCATCATGGCAGCCGGGGCCTTCATGCAGGGCGCGTCCATCGAGCTGAGCTGCGACGCGCCCATGCGCGAGCCCTACACCGTCTATCTCCAGGGCGGTCTGACCTACGAGTCGGGCAAGCTGGGCATCTTGCTTGCGGCCCAAGAATTGCTGGGCTGATACATGGGACAGCCCTCTCCGGGCATAGCCTTTCCTGGGGAGGTGAGGTCCATGGAGGAGCGGCCTTGGCGGGGGTGGCTGGTGAGCCTGCTCATCGGCGCGGCGGCAGCGGTGCTGGCGCTGGGCTGGCTGGGCCGGGGACGAGCCCCGGCGGTGGAAGGCCCGGAGCGGGACCACAACGGCGTGGGCTTTGAGCTGGTGCTGCGCTTCCAGATCCTGCTGCCGGACAAGGCGGCCCAGGGAGAAACATAAGAGAAGCAGGGAGGAAGTTTTCACTTGTTGAGGACGCTGGCAAACGTGTGGTACTATGTGAAGGAAATGCTCCCCATGGCGCTGCTTGCTCTGGGGGTGCTGTTTCTCTGCCGGGGGTGGAGAAGGCGGCGGCTGGCCCGCCGGGGTCTTGTCAGCTCCCGGAGCAGGGAAGTGGTGCTGGGGTTCTTTGTGGCCTTTTGCGGTGGCCTGGCGGCCATCACCTATTTCCCCGCCGGCTTTTGGGACCTGGGGACCCACCTTCGCTACGGCTGGTCGCCCGACGAGTTTTTTTCCTGGGCGGCCATGCGCTCGGCCCTGAGCCGCCCGGAGGAGCTGCTGACTCCCTTCCAGGAGATCCGCCGGGCTTTTGTGGTGAACCGTTACTGGCTTTGGTTCATGCTGCTGGGCAACATCGTGATGTTTATGCCCCTGGGCTTTTTCCCCAAGTTGCTGTTTCGCAAGTGGAGCTGGTGGAAGTCTCTGCTGCTGGGCTTTTGCGCCTCGGTATCCATCGAGCTGGCCCAGCTCTTTACCCCGCGCAGTACGGATATCGACGATGTGATCCTGAACACCACCGGGGCGGTGCTGGGCTGGCTTTTAGCCTGGCTCTTTACACGGCTGTGGCCGAGAGCCGCCGAGCAGTGTCAGGTGCGGGAGGTTTGAGGAATGGACGCAAGACAAGAGATACAAGCCCTGCGGGCGAAGCTGGAGCAGTGGAGCTATGAATACTATGTGCTGGACCAGCCCACCGCCAGCGACTACGACTACGATATGGCCCTGCGGCAGTTGGAAAACCTGGAGGCGGCCCACCCGGAGCTGGTGACGGCGGACTCGCCCACCCAGCGGGTGGGGGGTCAGGCTCTGGATAAGTTCCAGTCTGTTCAGCACCCGGTGCCCCTGGAGAGCCTCCAGGACGTGTTTTCCCTGGAGGAGCTGGCGGAGTTTGGCCAGCGGGTGGCCGCCGTGGTGGCCGATGTGGAGTACGACGTGGAGCCCAAGGTGGACGGGCTTTCGGTGGCCCTGGAGTACGAAAACGGCGCTTTCGTCCGGGGGGCCACCCGGGGCGACGGCCAGGTGGGGGAGGATGTGACGGAGAACCTGCGCACCATCCAGGCCATTCCGCTGCGGCTGCCCGAGGCTTTGCCCCGGCTCATCGTCCGGGGCGAAGTGTATATGCCCAAATCCGTTTTCCACAAGCTCAACGCCCAGCGGGAACAGGCGGGGAAGGCCCTCTTCGCCAATCCCCGCAACGCCGCCGCTGGGTCCCTCCGGCAGCTGGACCCCAAGATCGCCGCCCAGCGGCAGCTGAGCATCCTGGTCTTCAACATCCAGCTGGCCGAGGGCAAGGAGTTTACCACCCATACCGAGACCCTGGACTATTTGAGGACCCAGCGCTTTAAGGTGATCCCCTACACTCTGTGCCAAAGCGTGGCCCAGTGTGGGGAATATATCGCCGACATCGGCGAGAACCGGGACCGCTACGACTTCGATATCGACGGCGCGGTGGTCAAGGTCAATGCCTTGTCAGACCGCGCGGTGCTGGGTTCCACGGCCAAATTCCCCCGCTGGGCGGCGGCCTATAAGTATCCCCCTGAGGAGAAGCCCGCCCGGGTGCTGGATATCATCGTCCAGGTGGGCCGGACAGGGGTGCTGACCCCCAAGGCGGTGGTGGAGCCGGTGCGGCTGGCGGGGACCACGGTGCAGAACGTGACCCTCCACAATCAGGACTATATCACGGAAAAGGACATCCGCATCGGCGACACCGTGCTGGTGCGCAAGGCGGGGGAGATCATCCCCGAGGTGGTGTCCGTTTTGAAGGAAAAGCGGCCCCCGGACGCCGTGCCCTATCATTTGCCCGAGACCTGCCCGGTCTGCGGCGGGTTGGTGGTCCGGGATGAGGACGGCGCCCACATCCGCTGCACCGGAGCCGAGTGTCCTGCCCAGCTGCTCAGGACCATCGCCCACTTCGCCAGCCGGGACGCCATGGACATTGAGGGACTAGGCGAGGCGGTGGTGGAGGCCCTGGTAAACGCCGGGCTCATCCAGACCCCCGGCGACCTCTACTTCCTGCGCTTGAGCGACGTGGCCGCCCTGGAGCGCATGGGCAAAAAATCGGCGCAAAATCTGCTTCAAGCCATTGAAGCGTCCAAGGAACGGGACCTGTCCCGGCTCCTCTTCGCCTTTGGCATCCGCCAGGTGGGCCAGAAGGCGGGCAAGGTGCTGGCCCAGCACTTTGGCTCCCTGGAGGCTCTGGAGCGGGCCACGTTGGACGACTTGGTGGCCATCCCCGATGTGGGGGAGATCACCGCCCAAAGCCTTTTGGATTGGCTCCATAGCGAGCAGTCCCAGCACCTCATCGCCCGGCTGCGGGAGGCGGGGGTGAACATGGAAAGCACCCTGGAGCCGGTGGGCACCCAATTGGCGGGACAGACTTTCGTCCTCACCGGGGAGCTGACCCGCTTCACCCGTAAAGAGGCCACCGAAAGGCTGGAGGCCCTGGGGGCCAAGGTGTCCGGCTCGGTGAGCAAAAAGACTACCTATGTGGTGGCCGGGGAGGCCGCGGGCAGCAAGCTGCAAAAGGCCAACGAGCTGGGCGTGCCGGTGCTCAGCGAGGAGGACCTGGTAGCGCTTCTGGCCGGCGGCTGAGCTTTCGCGAAAACCCATTTTACGCAAAAAGGCCAGGGATGGAGCTGCCTCCGTCCCTGGTCTCTCTTTGCGCTTTCCTACCCGGAGAAAAGTCACAGGTTCGTCACATTTTTGAAACGGGTAGAAATCCGCCCCGGCTTTTGCTATGATGTAAGTGTGAAATTGTCATAGAGCGGGGCATGCCCCGCTCGGCCCTGGGACCCAGGGCCAAATGACCCATTGAGAAAGGGAGGAGATCTATATGAAAAAGCGACTTTTGAGCCTGGCGCTGACCCTGGTGATGCTCCTGGCGCTGCTGCCGGCGGTGGCGGTCCCGGCCAGCGCGGCGGAGGTGTCCGCTTCGTCCATCAAGCTGGGCGACTATGTGCAAATGGGCGGATATAGATGGCGGTGCGTGGCCTTTGAATTGGCGACGAACCAATCGAACGGCTATCCTGTAATTGACTCGACAAAGACAAGCACATCTTATACGGTCAGCAGTAAAGGCGATCAATGCTATCTGCCGCTTATGCTTGCGGACACGTCGATCGGCAAGAAAGAATTTGACGCGGCTGGCTCAAACCCAAGCGGCTCCCACGGCAGGGGCAACGAAACAGACAGAGCAGCACTCGGCTCAGACTATTGGGGCGACAGCAATATCCGCGACTGGCTCAATTCCTCCGCAACAGCAGGAAACGTCGTTTGGTCCTGCGGCAACGCGCCGTCGTATCAAAATGAAGCGGGCTTTTTAAGGGGATTCAGCGATACGGAAAAGGCGGCAATGAAAACCGTTACGCAGAAATCACTGTTGTGCTGGGGTGATAAAGATATATCGGGCGCGTCGGGCAGTGAGGGGCATACATATAACGGGGATATTGTGAAGGTCGTTCAGAATTACGGCGCGGCGTATTCGGAGCAGGTCACAGATACCATGTTCCTTTTGGACGTACAGCAGGTATATAACGTATATCAAAATCTTGGCAAATATTATTACCTATCGAAGCAGAACTATTGGCTTCGCTCGCCTTATTACAACTTTAGCACTGCTGTCCGCGTCGTTGAGTCGGACCCGTGGGTCAAAAGCTATTATGCAGAAAACAAAAATAACAGCGTTCGTCCCGCTTTCTTCCTTGATCCTTCAGCTAAGTTTGTATGCGGCGACGGCACAAGGGATGTACCGTATCGGCTATCGCATCGTATCACAGAGGGCAAGGACGAAAACGAACACTATACCTATTGCGCAAACTGTAAGCAGGAGTTCAGCAGAGCAGCGCATACCTACACCGCCGACGACAGCAAGCACACCTGTTCCAAGTGCGGATATTCGGTAACGCACACCTATGACGAAAACCATATCTGTACCGTCTGCCAGCACGAATGTACCCACAGCCGTGATTACCAATACAAAACTACAACGGAGCATTACAAGGTCTGCCCCGACTGCACACGCAAAACCGAACCGAAGCCGCATAAATATATCAACGAAGGAAGTGAATCTTTCCATTACTGCGAAGAATGTGATTACAGCCAAAGCCACTCCTTCGGCGCGTATGAGATCGTGTCACAGCCGACCTCGACAGCGGACGGTGTAAAAAAGCGTACCTGCTCCATATGCGGATATGTGGAAGAAACAGCATTTAAAAAATCTCAGCATGCCCAAAACAGCGCGCACAATTTGTGCAACGACAGCGAATGTACCATTGCCGATCACAAGCTGCCCACAACCGGCAGATATCGATCTTGGGACGGCACAAAAAGCACCTCAGAGCTGAATTATTCCTTTGGCGAAAGCCCCAACATCTCTTATACCCTCTATAACGTGATCGACTCGGGTACAACGCTGACAAGTGTATGGGAGCTTCCCGACTATATATGGGAGAAAAAGCTGTATAACTGTCTTAACGGCACACGGCTTACCCTTTCAGGCGGCGCGTATATCCATATCAAGGACGGCAAGACCTATTCCCTGACCGACTGCCGCGAGGGTGTGGGCGAGATTTGCGGCGGCACAGACGGCGTGATCAAGATAGACAAAGGCGGCACCTTCAATTTTTATGAAGGCACCATCACGGGAAACAGCGGCGACGGCATCATCGTAAACAACGGTACCATGAACCTCTACGGCGGTACCATCATGAATAACACGGGCGCGGCCATCATCAACAACGGCACGCTGAACATTTACGGCGGCACGATTACGAACAACACCGGCGGCGGGATCCTCGGCGAGGGTACGATCAACTTCAAAAATGTTAGCTGCTCCACAGGCAATCCCGTTATCGCGAACAATACCGTGGGCGGAAAGCCCTGCAATATCAAGGGCGCGTCGAAAATTTCCGTCACCGCGCTGGGTGAGGAAGCGTCCATCGGCTTTACGCCCGCTGAAGCCGTCACGGCAGGAACGCCCGTTGAGATCAGCGCCACCGGCGGAGAATACTACTCCCGCTTTGTCTGCGACAACGGCGACCACGCCATCCTCCAAAGCGGCGACGCCATTCAGCTGGTCGTCGCCCACTCGGTCTTGGAGCGCCACGCGACGGTCCCTGCCACCTGCACCGAGGGCGGCAATGCGGAATATTGGTCCTGCGTGGACTGCAACCGCCTTTACAGCGACAAGGACGGCAACACCGAAATATACGCCATCCCGACAGTTGACGCCACCGGCCACAGCATAACGCATCACCAGGAGGTCTCTCCGACCTGTACCGAAGGTGGCACGGAGGAATATTGGAGCTGTACGGTTTGTAACAAGCTGTTCTCGGACGAAAACGGCGAAACGGAGCTGAGCGCCGTCCCGACGCTCCCGGCCAGCGGCCACGCCTGGAGCCAGGCCTGGAGCAGAGACGAAAGCTACCACTGGCATGTGTGCGAAAACTGCGACGCCATCAACGCCAAGGCCGACCACGTCTACGATGACGACCAAGACGGCGAGTGCAACGTCTGCGGCTATACCCGGAGCGTCGCCCCGGCCTTCACCCTCCGCTATGAACCCGGAAAGGCCGTAGTCACCGCAGCGGAGGCGGGGCAGCGCACCGTGATCTTCGCCGCCTATGATGAAGGCGGAAGGCTGACCAGCCTGTCGGTCCGGAACGTGACGGTGCATGCGGGCGACAACACGGTGGAGGCGCAAAACTTCACCCCCGGCCACAGGGTCAAGGTCATGCTCCTGGACAGCCTGGGCGGTCTGATCCCCCTGTGCGCCCCGGCCACCAATGAATAAGCGCGATAAAAATGGTGTGACCAAAACGGTCACACCATTTTTTATTCGTCCAGAAGCTCTGGGCCGTTCTCGGTGAGCCTGACGTGGGCGAAGCGGTATTTTTGCGCCACATCCGGGTACTTCTCCCGGTCCACCTCTGAGGCGAACATCTCGTAGGGGCGGACGTACACGCCGTAGTCGCCGTAGAGGGCCTGATAGACCACCATAGGCTCCTGGGTCTCGCTGTGACGGGCGATGGCGATGACCTGGTAGAGCTTGTTCTTGAAGTGGAGATACTTTTCTCCGGGAATGATCTCTCTCATAGCCTGCCCTCCTTTTTCAAATAGGCGAAAAGTCCCGCGCAGCCGTCGGTCACGTCCCGCCAGGTGGCCTCAAAGTCCCCGGTGTACCAGGGATCGGCCACGTCGCCGGGGCGGCCAGTGAAGTCCAGCAGAAGCCGCAGCTTGTCCTCCGGGTCGCCGCCGAAGAGCCGCGTCATATTGCGAAGGTTGGCGCTGTCCATGCCCACCAGCAGGTCCCAGCGGCCGTAGTCGGCCCTCGTCAGCTGCCGCGCGGCGTGCCCGGCGCAGTCGATGCCGTGCTCGCGGAGCTTGCGCCGGGCAGGGGGGTAGACGCCGTTTCCGATCTCCTCGGCGCTGGTGGCGGCGGAGGCGATCTGGAGCCGGTCTGACAAACCCTCCTGCCTTGCGAGGGTCTTCGCATAAAACTCCGCCATGGGACTGCGGCAGATGTTGCCGTGGCAGACAAATAAGAGGTTCATATCCCGCCTCCTTGACTTTTCTCTATCTTATCGGATCCCTTTGCCGCTGTCAACCGGGAATTCGGTCTTGTGTTTTTCTCCTTACTGCGCTAAAATGGAATAAATTAGGCGGTATCGCATCCGTTTGACATTAAGGAGGCCATCGTGATGAAAAGGATCATTTCCCGTGGACTCGCGGTATTCCTCAGCCTGTGTCTGGCCCTGCCCTTGGTCGCGCCTGCCCTGGCCGCGGAGGGGCAGGGGGAAGCGTTGGTCCCCCAGGGGCTGGATTACACGGAGGACCCTGTGGACATCCCCAACCCCGACCGTGGCTTTTATATCCCCAACGACGGTATGGTGGTTCCAGTGTCCGGCGCGGGAAAGGGGGAGATGGAGGTAGGCGAGAGGCCCCAGACTGTATCCAATGTCTCCATCTCCACCCGGATCAGCCATGTCTACTTTGATCTGCGCAATTATTCCTCCCATGCGTTTACCGCAACGGACAAAAACACCGCCTTCAAAAAGGATTATCAAGCTCCCACGGATGTGTCCATCAAGTCCAGAGGTGACGCCGCGCCCTGGGACTACGATACCCATTTCGCCTATTGGACAGAGCATGTGGCCAGCCAGTGGCCCCACGGGACCTCCCAGCCCATCACCCAGGACGGCCTCAACTATATCCGCGCCCGGCTCCAGGAGGTCCGGGACAGCGAAAGTGTGGTCATCGTCCGCTTTAACTATGACGGCGAGGGCTTCAGCTGGGTGGAATGTAACCACAAGCAAGACGGGGAGATCGACAGCCTCATCGGCGATCAGATCGAGCCGGACAAGGAGATGCTCCTGACCCACATCGCCCAGCTCAAGCCGATCCTCAAGGAATATGAGGACGTCATCATGGCGGTAGACGGCGGCTTCTTCGGCCCATGGGGCGAAATGCACTCCACCACCTTTGGAACAAGCCCTGAGGCTTATGCCTGGCTGCTGGACGCCCTGCTGGACGCGGTGCCCAGCTCCCGGTGTATCACCGTCCACGCCGGCGCGTTCCTGTCTTGGTATAACAGCAAATATGGTACGCATTACACCTTTGAGACCATCGACCAGATCCCTACTCCGCAGCCGGGCACGCCCGAGGCCCGTTTTGGCCTGTTCAACGACAGCTACGCCTACGGAGCCGATAAAGGGGACGAGGACTACCCGGACGACTGGGGTTCTCTGTCTGAGGGCGCCGGCTGGGAGGGCGCGCCTTTGGGCGAGGGGTATGACCGCTCCAAGGTCATGACCTGGCTTCGTGGTCAGAACACCCTCTACGGCGGAGAGGCCCAGGGAGGTCAGACCCTTTGGAACACCTATCCCTTTGTGGCCTGGGAGGCCGCTTATGCCCAGACGGTCTATTTGAATGTGGACTACGACCACAATGTCCACAAGCGTTGGGCCAATTTTTCCTATGATACTATGGAAAATATTTCTGTGACTGACAGCAAGTACACGCAATATGTCACCGGGCCCTATGAGGACCTTGGTATCCATGTGGAGCCCCTCTACGACCCGGTCTACGCCGGGAAAAACGGTCTGGAATACTGGCGGGACCGGCTGGGCTACCGCCTGGTCCTCCGGGATGCCAATGCCAGCGCCTGCGTGCCGCAAAACGGCGCTTTGCGCTTCCAGGGCGCCATCCAAAACGTAGGCTTTGGCAACATCATCAACGCCAAGGCGGTGACCGTTGTGCTCAAGTCCAAGGCAGACGGCTCGGTCTACCGGGCGGCCACTGAGATCGATCCCCGTAGCTGGCGGCCCAGTCTCAACAGTCTGGCCGACAATAAGGCCGCATGGCATGAGCTGGCCTTTTCTCTGCCCCTGGCCAACTTTGACAAGGAGGTTCCTGTCGGGGAGTATCAGATCTATCTCAAGATCGCCGATCCCAAGGAACAAAGCGAAAACAAGCGGAGCATTCGCTTTGCCAACAAGGGTAGCGGCATCTGGGACGAGGCGCTGGGGGCCAACTTGATCGGCGACACCCAGGTCACCGCCGTGTCCGCGCCGGTGAGCGGTTATGCCGGTACACTGGGCACGCTGGACTGGCAGTGTACCCTCGACGGAGAATTGACCGCCACCGGCTCGTCCCCCGAGGGAACGGTATATGCCGCGTCTTACGACGGGGAGGGACAACTCTTGGCCCTTTGCGAGTTGACGCCGGGTAAGCGGATCCGGATGGAGGGCGCGTTGGACCGGGCCGGCCTTTTCTGGTTGGCGGAGGGGACTCTGTCGCCCCAAACGGCCAAGGTACTCTTGACGCAGCACCCGGCCTAGTTCGGTGGAAAGCGCTCTTGACAGCAACAGCGGCGCGGCTTATAGCCGCGCCGCTGTTTTGGCGCGCTTACTTGTCGAAGGCGGGGTTCATATAATAGACGTTCTTCTGGTCCATCTTGTCCTTGGCCAGGGCGATGGCCTCGCCGAAGCGCTGGAAGTGGACCACCTCCCGCTCGCGCAGGAACCGGATGACGTCGTTGACGTCCGGGTCGTCGCTAAGGCGCAGGATGTTGTCATAGGTCACCCGGGCCTTCTGCTCGGCGGCCAGGTCCTCGGTGAGGTCGGCGATGACGTCGCCCTTCACCGCCATAGAGGCGGCGGAGTAGGGGAAGCCGGAGGCGGCGGTGGGATAGACGCCGGTGGTGCGGTCCACAAAATAGGTATCAAAGCCGGCGGTCTTGATCTGCTCGTCGGTGAGCTTGCGAGTGAGCTGGTGGACGATGGCGCCGATCATCTCCAGGTGGCCAAGCTCCTCGGTGCCGATGTCCGTTAAGAGCCCTTTGAGCTCGGGATAGGGCATAGCGTAGCGCTGGGAGAGATAGCGCAGGGAGGCGCCCAACTCGCCGTCGGGGCCGCCGTACTGGCTGATGATGACGCTGGCCAGTTTGGGGTTGGTGTTTTTGATGCGCACGGGGTACTGGAGCTTCTTTTCGTAGATGAACATTTACTTGTCCCCTCCTTCCTGGTAGTTCCAGGGCCAGGGGTCTTTGAGCCAATCCCAGGTCTTGGACTGGGCGGCGGCGGTCTGGGTGACGGGGCCGAACTTGGCCTCATAGCGGGCCCGCCCCTCCTTCTCCAGGGCCACATACTGCCGATAGAGCTCCATGGCCTGGGCGTCGTCCTGGTGGGTGTCCAGATAAAGGCCCAGCTCGGTGAGCACGAACTCCAGGGCCTGGAGCTCGCCCAGCGCCGTCATGGGCACATTGGCGGCCTTAGCCTTGATCTTGAAGGGCAGGTTCAGGCCGGGAAAGAGCGTGCCGTTGCTCAGCGCATCGTTTTGAGAGTATTTTTTCGGGTTGTTCTGCTGGAACGGAACATAAGGAACTGCCAGCCCCGCGCAGGACGGCAGGGTACCAAAATGGTCAGGGCAGCTTGGCATAGGGCAGGAACTGCCGGTGTCGTTGTTCAATTTCAATTCCTCCTTCGTCGGATTGGGAGCAGTCAACGCTCCATACCATCTTATGAAGGAGGGGAGAAATCGGGGACCTTTCTGCCGAACATTTTCGATTAAATCAAAATACCGTCACAGTGGTCCAGTTCGTGCTGAATGATCTGGGCGGTCCAGCCGCGAAAGGTCTTCATCCGAGTCTGAAACTGATCGTTTTGGTACCGTATCTTGATGGAGCGGCAGCGCTTGGCCTTCCGCACGCCGGGCAGAGACAGGCAGCCCTCCTCCGCCTCATAGGGCTCGGAGCTCTTGATCAGCTCTGGATTGAACATCACCCTATACGTTCCCTCGTCATCAAAGGCGATAATGCGCTTGGAAACGCCGATCATATTGGCCGCCATCCCCACACAGTGGTCCTGATGGGCGGCCAAGGTGTCCAGCAGATCCTGGGCCACAGGCAAGTCTTCGATTGTAGCGGGGACCGATTTTTGGGCCAGAAAAATCGGGTCCCTCATAATGGGTCGGATCATCTTTATTCACCTCAATGAAATGGCGACTTTGATCACCCCGTCCCGCTTCTGCTCAAACAGGTCATATGCCTGAGCAACGTCCTTAAGCGGGAAGGTATGGGTGATCAGAGAAGTGGTGTCCAGTTTTCCCGCCGCGATCAGCTCCAGAATTTCTCCGCAGTCGCAGCCGTCCACTCCCCCGGTTTTGAAGGTCAAGTTTTTTCCATACATATCCGGCAGCGGCAGGCTCTGCGGGCCATCGTACAGGGCCACCACCGTGACGACGGCGTTTGGCCGGGCGCACTGCCAGGCCATGCGGAAGGTGTCCTGCGTCCCGGCCACCTCCAGAACCACATCCGCACCGCCATGGTCGCTGTTGCGGCGCACGAAGTCGCGGCACGCCCCGGGCCCGG
>OIXH01001435.1_pt1 | contig 26808 bp, 27 predicted proteins | sample 1587741 | NCBI WGS metagenome assembly OIXH01 (sample SAMEA3888916, study PRJEB22519) | human gut metagenome | biome: human gut; feature: human-associated habitat; material: faeces | place: Denmark | collected 2011 | reverse complement strand
CTCGGCGGATGAAGCTTGTCAAAAAAGTCCTCACAGGACTTTTTTGACAAGCTGAGAGCAATGCTGAGCATTGCTCTTTTTTTGCAGCCAAAAACGAATTTGCGCCGGATAACATCACATTAGGAGGGCGGCGTTCCGCCCGCGCGGAATCTTAATAAACATAATTCGCACCTGTCCGCGCCACCCATAGTAGACATTTTTCGCCTTTTGCTGTATAATTGTAATTACTCCTAACGAAAGGACTGAATCAACAATGAAAAAAGGCAAATTTGCTGCGGTCTTGTTCATAGTATTTTTCCTGCTGGCTGTTGCGCTCATCTGCTTCTGGCTCACGAGCAGGGATAACGCCGTCGAGCCTCCGGCCGTCGACGTATCTGGTTCGATGGAGCCGCAGATAGTCGTCGTCACGCCGAACGCAGGCGGTACAACGGGCAATAACAGCAATTCCGGCAGCACCGGAACGGCGACGACACCGACGCCGTCCTTGGCTCCCACGCCTACCCCGACGCCGACTCCCACGCCTACGCCCACTCCCACCCCCGCGCCGACACCGGAGCCCAACAAGCTTCTCAATTCCGGCAGCTTCTCTTCCAGCACCGGAGTGCCGATGAACATCCGCGTCGACTGGAGCGTCAGCTCCGTGAGCGGTTCCCAGGCCGAGGTGACGGTCAAGGTCAGCCTTGACTCTTACAGCCTGCATCTGGTCGAGGTTCCGGGCGCAGTCACCGTCGATCTCAACGGCAGCACCGCCACCATGGCAAGCCCCGCCGTAGATTATGACGGCAAGAGCGCGCTGAACACCCCCTTTGGCAGCAAGACCTTCACCGTGAACATCTCTTCCGGCGAGTCCATCAGCCTGCCGCTGAGCGTCACATGGCACTTCGGCGGGAAATACAGCAACGTTGACCTGACCGACATAATCGCCAGCGGAACCGTTTCTGCAAGCAGATAAATTCATAAAAGCCGGCGCGATAAGGCCGCGTCGGCTTTATTTTTACTAATCACTACTATTATAATAAGAGGTAAGCTTATGCGCACACAGGAGCAGGTAAACGAAATAGTGCGGCTTCTGCTGGCCGAGTATCCGCAGGCAGACTGCACGCTCGACTGGGGCAAGGATTACGAGCTGCTGTTTTCGGTGCGGCTCGCCGCGCAGTGCACGGATGAGCGCGTGAACAAGATAACCCCCGCGCTGTTCGAGCGCTTCCCGACGCTGGAGGCTTTCGCCGCCGCGGACGTCGAGGAAGTTGAGAAATACGTCCACTCCTGCGGATTTTACCGCGCGAAGGCGCGGGACATCGTCGCCTGCGCGAACGTTCTGCTCGAAAAATACGGCGGCGAGTTGCCGCGCACAATGGAGGAGCTGACCGCGCTGCCCGGAGTCGGCAGGAAAACGGCGAACCTGATCCTCGGCGACGTATTCAAGGTTCCCGGCTCAACGGTCGTCGATACGCACTGCATCCGCATCTCGAACCGGCTTGGGCTTGTGGATAACTTGAAGGATCCGGTCAAAATTGAGATGGAGCTGCGGAAGATTCTTCCGCCGGAGCACTCGTCCGACTTCTGCCACTGCATCGTCCTGCACGGCCGCGCCGTGTGCGACGCGCGCAAGCCGAACTGCGCGGGGTGTTGCCTGCGGCACCTGTGCCAGCACTTTTTAACCGATACTAAGGAGATATAAACATGGACAACGCAAAAAACAATCAGAAAAAGCTCAAGCAGCTCTTCGCGCTGCTTGACGAAATGGAAGCCTACGCCCGCTGCATCGGCAAGGTCAGCTTCGATATGGAGTGCTGCGCGCCTGAAGAGGGCATCGCACAGGCCGGCGAGGATATGGCGACCGTCGGCCGCCAGTTCCACAAGCTGATGCACTCCAAAAAGTACGTGAAGCTCATCTGCGAGCTGCACGAGAATTCCGAGGGCTTGACCGAGGTGCAGAAGAAGGCGGTCGAGCACAAATATGACGAATACACCAAGTCCAAGAACGAGAGCGCAAAGTTCGCCTACGAGATGAACCTCGCGTCCAGCAAGGCTTACGGCGAATGGCTCACGGCCAAGAAGGCCGCCGATTTCTCGCTCTACCGCGACTCGATGGCCACGCTCATCGACTTCACCCGCCGCAGCATCGACCTGCGCGACGAAAAGAAGCCCACATATTACGACGCGCTGCTCGACGACTACGAGAAGGGCAACGATCATGTCCAGCTCGACGCGTTCTTCGGCGCGCTGAAGGAGCGCATCGTGCCGCTGATGAAGCGCATCGTCGCCGAGGGCAAACCCATCCGCGAGGATTTCCTGACCCGCAGCTGCCCGATCCCCGAACAGGAGGCATTCTCGAAATACCTGCTCCAGATAGAGGGACTGCGCGAAAGCGCGCTCGTGCTTATGACGACCGAGCACCCCTTCACGACTAACTTCGGCGCAAAGGACGTCCGCGTCACAACGCACTACTTTGAGGACAATTTCATCTCCAACATTTTCTCCACGCTGCACGAGGGCGGCCATGCGCTGTTCATGCAGAACGAGCCGCAGGAGTTCTACGACAATCACGCCGCGAACGCCATGTCCAACGCCATGCACGAGACGATCTCCCGCTTCTATGAAAACCTCATAGGCCGCAGCGAGGCGTTCATCCACTTTGTATATCCGAAGCTGCTTGAGATAAGCGGCAACCTGTCCGACGTGAGTGAGCGCGAGCTGTACGAGGCCGTCAACATCGCCCGTCCCAGCCTTGTCCGCACCGAGGCCGACGAGCTGACATACAGCCTGCACATCCTCATCCGCTACGAGCTGGAGAAGGCATTCATAAACGGCGACATCACGGTCGACGAGATCCCCGCGCTGTGGAACGCGAAGTATAAAGAATACCTCGGCATCGACGTGCCGAACGACGCGGACGGCTGCCTTCAGGATGTCCACTGGACGGGCATGTTCGGCTACTTCCCGTCCTACGCGCTCGGCAACGCCTACGGCGTGCAGATCCTGCGCACGATGCAGAAGGACTTTGACGTGTTTGCCGCTGTCGAGCGCGGCGAGCTGAACAAGGTCGCGGATTGGCTGCGCGAGCACGTGTTCTCCTGCGCATCCATTATGGATCCCGACGAATGGATACGCCACATCACCGGCGAGAGCCTGAACCCGGATTACTACCTGAGCTATCTGGAGGAGAAATACTCCAAGCTCTACGAGCTGAAATAAGTCAAAACCGACAGAGCTTGCGTTCTGTCGGTTTTTTAATTGCTCATAACCTCATAATACAGTCTTTGTATATCGCCCAACAGCTCTTCACAGCGGAGCTCCGGCCGGTAAAACATATGTATCTGCCGCGCCATGTTCATGTCCGCTATCGGCTTTATGCAAAAGCGCCCCGCTTCCGCATCGCGGGCGCACACCTTGTTCGGCAGCACCGACACGCCATAGTTATCGCCGACGAGCTTTTTTATCGTCGATATGCTGTCCAGTTCCATCATCACATTGAACTGGCCGATCTGCATACCGGCGCTTTTCAGATGTGCCTCAAAAAGATTCCTCGTGCCGGAGCCGGGCGCGCGCAGGATGAGCCGTTCATGCCGCAGTTCGGACAGGCGCACAAAGCTTTTCTCGGAAAGCGGATTTTCGTTCGATACCGCGACTACAAGGTGATCCGTGTCGAGCAGTATCGAATTGAAGCCGTCTGCGCTGAAGCCGCCGTCAACGACCGCCAGATCTATCGCCCCGGCCTGAAGCATGTCATGCAGCGCCGCACTGCCCTCTGACACTATCGTTATCTGCGTATCATTATGCCCCGACGCGTACCGGGTCAACACCTGCGAGATCGCGCTGCTCTCCGCGCTCGGCGTCACCCCGACGACGAGGTGGCGGACACTGCGATCCGTTGAGGCCAGCTCCTGCTGCATCCGGACGCACAGGGCGTCTATTTTCTCCGCGAACGGCACTATCGCTTCGCAGGCTCTGGTTGGAATAAGCCTGCTGCCGCTGCGGATAAACAGCGGGCGCCCAAGATCGCTTTCGAGGGAGCGTATCTGCTTGGAGACCGCCGAGGCCGTCAGGCTCAGCTCCACGGCCGCCGCGGCAAAGCTGCGAAGCCTGTAAACGGTCAGAAGCCCGCTGTATCGCTGGTCATAATTCACTTGCGGCTCCATGCGCGGCTCCTTTCCCTCCGGCCGAGCCGGCTACGCCACCGGCACCCCCTCAGCGCGGATTATCTCTTCATGTTCGGTCATAAACTGCATTATATCGTCAAGCTCGATGCACTGCGCCGTTTTCAGCGTCAGGTCATAGCACAGGTTTCCGTCTCCGTCGCGGCTCAGTTCGCTGCTCACAACGCGCGCACGCCACTTGCCAAGCTGAGTTTGCAGCTCCGCCGCAAACTCCTCCCCATTCGACACCGTGAACTGCACATGGCTCGTGCAGAAGGAATCCGCGCCGATGGTAAAGCGGTGCATGGATATCTGAAACACCGCGATAAGCAGCGTTACGAAAAGCCCGACCCAGTACATTCCGGCACCTACCGCGAGACCTATGGCCGCCGTCGCCCAGATGCCGGCAGCGGTGGTCAGTCCCTTGACGGTGTTGCCGTTTTTGAATATCACGCCCGCGCCGAGAAAGCTGATGCCGCTGACCGCCTGCGCCGCCACGCGCGCGGGGTCAGCGCCGCGCGTTCCATTGTAGACCGCGCCGTCCGCCGCCGTCAGGTCGGCGAAGCCGTATTTTGAGATTATCATAATGAGCGCGGCGGCACAACAGACTATTATGTGCGTGCGTACGCCCGCCTCCTTGAACCGCTTGCTCCGCTCAAAGCCTATGCAGGCGCCGCAGAGGCAGGCCGCAAGTATGCGTATGAAAAAATCAATATTCTGAGCCAGTGAAAACTGGCCGTTAAAGTATTCGCAGAGCGTCATAGCTCTTCACCCTTTCTGTATCTCAGCAAAAGCAGCCTTATCTCGCGCGGCAGCAGGTCTTCCTTATCCAGCCGCAATTTTGCAGTACAGACGCTCTCGTCGTTGCGCAGGCCGTACAGGTTCAGCGCGGCGCGCATTGCCGGTGAAGTATATGGATTTTTTGCGTTGTCATGCTCCACCGGCATCGCCCCCCCTGATTTGCCTTGACATAAGCTGCTTGGAATGTTACCATTATATTCAGCCGGTTCATAAAGTCAAATTATATATTTATTTATATCTATAAAATTATCTTATGGTGAATTTGTATGATTGATCAGAAGCTTCTCTCCCTGCTCAAAGTATCGGAGCTAAAAAGCTATACCAAGGCGGCGCAGCAGTTGTCCATCACCCAGCCTGCCGTCAGCCAGCATATAAAGGCGCTGGAGCAGGAACTCGGCGTGCGCATTTTTGAGCGTATAAACGGCCAGCTCGTAGTGACAAAGCAGGGCGAGGAGGTCGTAAAATGCGCGAAGAAAATGCTTGGGCTGTACAATAACCTGCGGCAGAATCTGCGCGACAGCCGCCGCCTGACAACGCATCTCACAATAGGCGTGACGCACACGGCGGAGAGCAACCCCATCGCCGAAGCGCTGGCCAAATACTGCGCCGCAAACGAGGGCATAAGCATTAAAATGATTACTGACACTATAAGTAATCTTTATACTATGCTGAACACCTATGAGCTTGATCTCGCAATCGTCGAGGGGCGGATAGCCGACCCGAACATACATTATCTTTTGCTCGATACGGATTATCTCGTGCTTGCGGTGTCGGTAAACCACCCATTCGCAAAGCGGAGCATGGTCACGCTCAACGAGCTGAAGAAGGAGCGCATGATCCTGCGTCTGCCGGATTCCAACACGCGCAACCTGTTCGTCGCCCACCTTGAGAGCAACAACATGAGCATAAGCGACTTCAACGTCGTGCTTGAGATAGACAACATGGCGACGATAAAGGATCTTATCCGGCGGGACTTCGGAGTCTCCATCCTCGCCAGAAGCGTGTGTCTGGACGAGCTGAAAAAGGGCAAGATAACGGTTCTGCCCGTTGAGAATCTGAGCATGATGCGGGAGATAAACATCGCCTACCACAACGATTTCACGCAGTTTGACGTGCTGCACGATATTATGAAGGTCTATAACGAGACTCTGCGGATATACGCATAACAAAACCCCGGCTGACGAGGGAAGTCCTCCGTCAGCCGGGGTTGATTTTATCTTCTATTTTACGACGACGTTGCCGTCGCCCAGCATGTCGCGCAGTTCCTGCACGAGGGCGCGGTGGATAATGCAGCGGGCGGCGAGCCGCTTCTGCTCCCGCTCGCAGAAGATCACCATCTGCTGTTCGCCGGGGAACATCGTCAGCAGCAGCTCTATCCGGTGCAGCCGCGGATCGTCCCGCGCGGGGAGCTTCACCCACAGCTTCTGATCCTTCCTGACCTCTTCGCGCGGCGCGCTCCGCTCCCGCGGCATGTACGCCATGTCGCTGATGTTATAGAGCGTGTCCGCCATGAGCTGCGGCTCCTTCTCGTCGCGCACGGAGATGCGCCCGCGCACGATGACGGCGTTATTCTCCCGCAGGAGCGAGCCGCAGGTGTCGATGACCTTCTGGAAGGCTATCATCTCCATCGTGCCGGTGTCGTCCTCAAGCTGGACATAGCTCATAAGCGAGTTGTTCCGCGTGGTGCGCGTCCTCATCGAAGAGATGACGCCCGCCACGGTGACATACTGATTGTCGGAAAAGCGCTGCGGCCCGTCATCGGCGGCAAAGTCGCCGAGTATCGCGCCGATCGGCACCGCGCCGACCTTGCGCACGGCGTCGCGGTATTCGTCCATCGGGTGGCCGGTCAGGTACAGCCCGGTCACTTCCTTTTCCATCATCATTTTGTCGCGCGCGCTGAACTCCTCGACGTCCGGTATCGGTATCGTCTGCGGCGACGTCTCGGACTGCGCCTCAAAATCGCCGAAGAGATCGTACTGCCCGGCGATATTGTCGCGCACGGCCTGACTTATGCTGTCGATCACCGCGCCCGCGATCTGAAGCAGCGCCTTGCGCTTATAGCCCATGCCGTCAAACGCGCCCGCGCGGATGAGATTTTCCACGGCGCGGCGGTTCAGCTCCTTGCCGGACATGCGCTTGCAGAAGTCCTCAAAGCTTGTGAACAGCCCGTTCTCGTGCCGCTCGGCGACAAGCTCCTCGATCGCGCCCCAGCCGATGCCCTTGATGGCGACGAGGCCGAAGCGTATGTTCTCCCCCGCGACGGTGAAGTTTGCGTCGGACTCGTTCACGTCCGGCGGCAGCAGCTTTATCCCCAGCTCGCGGCACTCCGCGATGTACTCCGCGACCTTCGTGCTGCTTTCAAGCACGGACGTCAGCAGCGCCGCCATATACTGCTGCGGGTAGTGCCGCTTCATATATGCCGTGCGGTATGCGACGATGGCGTAGCTCACCGCGTGCGCCTTGTTGAACGCGTAGCTTGCGAAATCCAGTATCTCGTCATAGATGCTGTTGGCGACGCTCTCCGGCACGCCGTTTGCGATCGCGCCCGCGATACCGCGGCTTTGGTCTCCGTGGATGAACGCGACGCGCTCCGCGTCGATGACCTTATGCTTCTTCTTGCTCATCGCGCGGCGGATCATATCGGCCTGACCGAGCGAGAAGCCCGCGAGGCGGCGGAAAATTTCTATGACCTGCTCCTGATACACAATGCAGCCGTAGGTGACGGAGAGTATCGGACGCAGCAGCTCATGTTTATAACTGATCTTTTCCGGGTGCACGGAGCACTCAAGGAAGCGCGGTATCGAATCCATCGGGCCGGGGCGGTAGAGCGCTATAAGCGCGGTGATGTCCTCAATGCTTCTGGGCTTGAGGCTCACGCAGACGCCGGTCATGCCCGTGCTTTCAAGCTGGAACACGCCGCTTGTGCGCCCGGCGGCAAGCATTTCATACGTCGCCTTATCGTCCTCCGGCGCGTCCTCTATGCGGAAATCCGGAACGGTCTTCTGCACGAGCTTGACCGCATCGTCAAGCACGGTGAGGTTTCTGAGGCCGAGGAAGTCCATCTTGAGAAGCCCCAGTTCCTCAAGCGTAGTCATCTGGTACTGGCACACGGGGTTGCCGTCGTTCGTTGAAAGCGGCACATACTCATACACCGGCTTTTCCGTGATGACGACGCCGGCGGCGTGAGTCGACGCATGGCGCGGCATACCCTCCAGCGCCTTGGCGACGTCGATGAGGTGCTTGAGCGTCGGGTCGCTCTGGTACATCTCCTTGAGCGGCTTCGAGAGACTGATCGCCTCGTCAAGCGTGATGTTCAGCGCGCCGGGGCCGGACGGCACCTGCTTTGCAACCGCGTCCGTCTCCGCGTAGCTTACGGACAGGGCGCGCCCGACGTCGCGTATCGCGCCGCGCGCGGCCATGGTGCCGAAGGTCACGATCTGCGCGACATGGTCATGCCCGTAGAGGCGGTTGACGTAGTCGATGACCTCGCCGCGGCGGTTGACGCAGAAGTCCACGTCGATATCCGGCATGGACACGCGCTCCGGATTCAGGAATCGCTCGAAAAAGAGACTGTATTTTATCGGGTCGACCTCGGTTATATGCAGGCAGTAGGACACGACGCTGCCCGCGGCGCTCCCGCGGCCGGGGCCGACCGGGATGCCGCTGCGCTTGGCGTAGCCGATGAAGTCGGAGACGATGAGGAAATAGTCCACAAAGCCCATCTTGTTTATCATGCTCAGCTCGTAGTCGAGCTGCTTGTGTACCTCCGGCTTGCCGGGGTAGCGCTCCGCGAAGCCCTGCTCGCAGAGCTTTTTCAGATATTCATAGCTGTCGCTCTCGCCCTCAGGGAGCTTGAAGCGCGGCAGGTGATAGTGACCGAATTCAAAGTCGTAGTTGCAGCGCTCGGCGATGCCGACGGTGTTGTCGGCGGCCTCCTGCCAATCGGGGAAGAGCTTTCGCATCTCCTCCTCGCTCTTCAGATACAGCTCCTGCGACTCGAAGCGCATACGGTTCGGATCGTCGACCGTCTTGCCCATCTGGATGCACATGAGCACGTCCTGATAATAGGCGTCAGCCTTCTCGATATAGTGCGCGTCGTTCGTCAGCGCAAGCGGGATTCCCGTCTCCTTATGGATCTGTATAAGCCCCTGCGCGGCCTGCCGCTCTTCGGGGATATTGTGATCCTGTATCTCAAGATAAAAGTTATCCTCGCCGAACAAATTCCGCAGTTCCAGCGCCTTCGCCTTGGCGGCCTCGTAATCGCCGCGAATGATCTTCTGCGGTATCTCGCCCGCGAGGCAGCCGGAGAGACAGATAAGCCCCTCGGAATGCTGATGCAGCAGCGCCCAGTCGATGCGCGGCTTGATATAGAAGCCCTCGGTGAAGGCCATGCTGACAAGGTAGCAGAGATTTTTGTAGCCCTGCTCGTTTTTGCACAGGAGGATCAGGTGCGAATAGTTGTTGTCTATGCCGTGCTCCTTGTCGGACATGTTCCGCGGCGCGACATAGACCTCACAGCCGATTATGGGCTTGATGCCCTCGGCCTGACAGGCCTTATAGAACGCGACCGCGCCGTACATGACGCCGTGGTCGGTTATTGCAAGCGCCGTCTGCCCCAGCTCCTTCGCCTTGCTGACAAGCTTTTCGATGCGGCAGGCTCCGTCCAGCAGGGAATATTCGGTATGCACATGTAAATGAACGAACGCCATGCTTACTCCTCCGGCTTGAACGACATTATTTTTTTCAGCCTGTGCGAAAGGCAGCTCTTGGTCACCGGCGGATAGGACAGCGTCGCAAGATCGGCGAGACTCGCCTCAGGATTCGCTATGCGAAGCAGCGCCGCATCCTTCAGCGGCTCCGGCAGCGCGTCAATGCCGTATTCGCGCACTATGCGGCGTATCGCGTCGATCTGCTCCTGCGCCGCGGCGACGACCTTGTCCGCGTTCGCGGAGTCGCAGTTGACGCGGCGGGTTATGGTGTTGCGCATTTCCTTTTCGACCTTGGCGGTCATTATGTTCATCGCCGTCCCCGTCGCGCCGATGGCGGTGAAGAAGTCGGCGATGAAATCCGCTTGCTTGAAGTACAGCAGCCAATTTCCGCCGCGCTGCGTCTCTTTCGGGGCGAAGCCCAACTCCAGCAGGACGGAGTACGCTTCGCGGCTGACGCTGTGGTGCGGCGTCGCAAGCTCAAGATGATAGCGCTTTTCGGGGTCGGTCACACTGCCGCCGGCCAGAAACGCGCCGCGGATGAACGAGGCGCGGCAGCAGTCGTCCTCTATCACGCCGAAATTGATATGGTGGGACACGGTTCCGTCTATCTCCGCGCCGAACGCGTCGAATATTTTTTTCAGCTTGTCCCTGTCGGTTATTTTAAAGCTGCTTTTCCCGGCAGTTCCCTCCTTCGGCAGAATGTCAAAGCTCAGGCCGAAGGCTCTTTTGAACAGGCGCGGCAGCCGCGCGGCAAACTCCGGGCTTGCAGTGATGATGCGGATCTCCTGAGCCGAAAATGTGTTGCAGTAGAGCAGCACACCGTAGCTCTCCGCCAGCGCGCAGCATTTTTTGTCCGGCCGCTGCTGGCAAAGCTCCGCCTTGGCTTCGGAAGAAAAAGACATCGTTTACCTCACTTGTCCACGTCTCTGTTTATGTTGGTCGAATCCAGCCCCTTAGAGAGCAGATGGTCGTTGAGCGCGGCGGCGATGGCGACACTGCGGTGCCGACCGCCGGTGCAGCCGATGGCGATGGTAAGCCCCAGCTTGCCCTCCTCTATGTACAGCGGCAGCAGGAACTCTATCATATGCTCCAGCATCTCCATGAACTCCCGCGTCTGCTGATAGCTGAACACGAAATCGCGCACGGGTCTGTCCAGCCCGCACATCGGGCGCAGATCCTCGACATAATAGGGGTTCGGCAGAAAGCGCGCATCGAACACGAGGTCGGCATCCATCGGAAGGCCGTGCTTATAGCCGAAGGACATCACCGTGATGTCAAGATCGCGCTTGCGCCCGTCCTGCACAAATATCGAGAACAGGCGGTTTTGCAGCATACCGAGGGTGAGGTTCGAGGTGTTGATGACATAGTCCGCGCGCTCGCGGATGGGCGCGAGGAGCTGTTCCTCCTTGCGTATCGCGTCCTCGACGGTAACTCCCGGCGCCGACAGCGGATGCGGGCGGCGAGACTCCTTATAGCGGCGCACCAGCGTGCGTATGTCGCAGTCCATGTAGAGGATGCGGCAGCCGCAGTCCATATCGTTGAGCTGGTCGAGCGTTTTCAGCAGCTCGCCGAAGCCGTCCTTCTCGCGCACATCTGTCACCAGTGCCACTTTTTCATAGCGGCCGCCGGTTGCAATGCACAGCTCCGCGAAGCGCGGCATGAGCGCCACCGGCATATTGTCGACGCAGTAGTAATCAAGATCCTCCAGAATATCCGCCGCGCGGCTCTTGCCCGCGCCGGAGAGTCCGGTGATTATCAGAAATTGCATATCAGCCCTCCTTCGGCGGCTCCGGCGGCCGGCTCATGTCGTTCACCTGAACGCTGTTGAGCTTGAGGTCGGGTCCCTCGTCGACCAGCGCGTACTCCGGCGGCAGAATGATTATCTCCGGTTCGAGGAACACGCCCCGCTCCTTGTAAACCGTATTGCGCACATGCATCATCAGGTCGTACACGTCGTGGCTCGTGGCGCTGCCGGTGTTCACGACGAAGCCCGAATGTTTATCGGATACCTGCGCCCCGCCCACGGAATAGCCCTTCAGCCCCACTTCCTCGATGAGCGCGGCGGCATAGTGCCCCTCCGGGCGCTTGAACGCGCTGCCCGCCGAGGGCATATCAAGCGGCTGCTTGTCGCGGCGGCGCTCGTTCAGCTCGCGCATTTTTGCGGATATCTCGTCCTTATCTCCCGGCTGGAGGCGGAATACCGTGCTGAGTATCGCGGCGTTCATCTGCTGGAATATGCTGCTGCGGTAGGCAAACTTGCAGTTCTCATTCGGCATCTCATACAGCCCCTGATCGGGCAGGAAGTAGAACACAACGCTCTCCACCGCGTCCTTCAATTCCCCGCCGTAGGCGCCCGCGTTCATGCGTACGCCGCCGCCGACCGTGCCGGGAATGCCCGACGCGAACTCAAGCCCCGCCAATCCGTTCTGCTGCGCGAAGGACGCGAGCTTCGCCAGCGACACGCCGGCCTCCGCGTATATGGCTCCGTCCGGTAGAAGGAACATCTTCGTGAGATTTTCGGTGCTGATTATGAACAGATCCTTCAGTCCCTCGTCCGGGAACAGGATATTCGTCCCGTTGCCGAGCAGCAGCGGCGAGATATGATGCGTTTTCAGCAGATGGCAGAGCTTTGAAAGCCCCGTCACATCCTTCGGCACCGCGAGCGCCCGCACGGGGCCGCCGATGCGGAACGAGCAGTGCGCGCTCATCGGCTCGTTTTCAAGCAGCTTCAGGCCGGGCATCTTTTCCTTTATTTCTACTATGGCGTTTTCGAGATTTTCCATATTTAAATTCTCCGATTATTTTATTTTTTTGCTTCTCACAGCGTCCCGGCGTCTATGGCGCGGTCATGCTCCGCGGCCAGCGCCGCAGCGGCGTTATAGCCCATCTTCTTCTGCCTGTTGTTCATCGCCGCAAGCTCCAGAATGACCGCGAGGTTTCTGCCGGGGCGCACGGGGATGGTCACAAGCGGAAGCTTCACGCCGAGGATGCTCTCGCTCTCATCGGTGAGGCCGAGCCGGTCGTAGGCTTTGCCCTCCTCCCACGGCTCCATCTTCACGACGAGGTCGATGCCGGACTCCGGCTTCACCGCGCCCACGCCGTAGATATGCCGCACGTTTATAACGCCGATGCCGCGCAGCTCCATGTAGTAGCGGATAAGCTCCGGCGCGCTGCCTATAAGCGAATCCTTGCCGACGCGCTTTATCTCGACCGCGTCGTCGGCGATAAGCCGGTGTCCGCGCTTGATAAGCTCCAGCGCCGTCTCGCTCTTGCCGATGCCGCTGTCGCCCATCAGCAGCACGCCCTCGCCGTAGACCTCGACGAGCACTCCGTGCGTCGTTATGCGCGGGGCGAGGTAGCCGTGCAGGGTGCTTATGACGTCGGCCTGAAACTCCGAGGTGTCCTCCGCCGTCATAAACACGTTCCTGTCGAACTTCTCCGCCATCTCAAGGCACTCCGGGAACGGCTGCATCCCGTGGCATATCACAAGGCAGGAGATGTCGTACTGCATGAAGCGCTCGAACGCGACCAGGCGCTCCTCATGGCTCAGCGTGTCAAGATATGTACTCTCGACCCGCCCCATGATCTGCAGGCGGTGCGGATCGAAATAGTTATAAAACCCCGTGAGCTGCATGGCCGGGCGGTTCACATCCGCCGTGATTATCAGAGCCTGCTCATAATCCGCGGAGGTATGCAGCGGGGTAAGCTCCAGCTCCTCGGCGATGGTCTTGAGTTTTACGGAATATTTGCTGCGCATAGGCTTTATCCTCCGTTTGCCCGCGGGCACGTTATATACTATTATATTAACCAATCCCGCCCCATTTGGCAACAACTTTTACACGCATCCGGGCGTAAAATATTCCGCGGCGCGGTTTAAATAAAAAAATACCGCACAGATTCAAAATTCCTCTTGCATTTGACGGCGGTATCTGGTATTATATAAAAGCTGTCCATGCAGCAAACGCAAGCAAGGAGGTGCTTCAATCCATGGCAAAGTGTCAGTTCTGTGAGAAGGATGTCTCTTTCGGCATCAAGGTGTCTCACTCCCACAGACGCTCCAACCGTACTTGGAAGCCGAACGTGAAGCGCGTCAAGGCCATAGTAGACGGATCCCCCAAGCATGTTTACGTCTGCACTCGCTGCCTCCGCAGCGGCAAGGTCACCCGCGCTGTGTGATTTAATATTTAAATTACCCGAAACAAGCCTGTCGAGCAAACGACGGGCTTTTTTCGGTTTTACGCCTGCCGGCGCCGATAATTCCGGCGGCCGCGCAGGCAGCCTATCCATATAAGAAACAAATACACAAACAGGAGGACTTTGAAATGGAACTGTTGGAACAGCGCATACTGCGCGACGGCAAGGTGAAGCCCGGCGGGATTCTCAAGGTTGACAGCTTTCTCAACCACCAACTCGACCCCATGCTGATGCACGAAATGGCAAAGGAACTGCACCGGCTGTTCGACGGGCAGGGCGTCAACAAGATCCTGACCATCGAAGCCTCCGGCATCGCGCTTGCGATTATGACCGGCCTTGAATTCGGCTGCCCGGTGGTCTTTGCCAAGAAGAGTAAGTCCAAGAACATTTCCGACAGCGTCTATTCCGTCGAGGTCGAATCCTTCACCCACGGCAACACGAACACCGTCATCGTCTCCAAGGAATATCTCAAGCCATCCGACCGAATTCTGATAACCGACGATTTCCTCGCAACCGGCGCGGCGCTCATCGGTCTGCGCGATCTGTCCGAGCAGGCGGGGGCAAGCGTCGTCGGCGCAGGCATCGCAATCGAGAAGGCGTTTCAGGGCGGCGGAGACCGTATGCGCGCCGAGGGGATGCGCGTGGAATCGCTTGCCAAAATCGCTTCCATGAGCGACGATGGGCTGGTATTTTGTAGGTGATTTGTGAACAGTTCACAAACTTTCGTATTAAAAAATGTGAAAAAAGTCGAAAAAGGCTACTTGACTTTTCCCGCATCGGCTGGTACGATAAAACCGTAAATTGAATAGCGTTTTCGATATATAGCAAATGATATGGATTTGAAGTTTCTACCCGGACGCCGTAAATGACCGGACTATCGGAAGATGTACTATACAGGGGGCATTGTCTTTTTGCCCCTTCCTGATGCATTGACCGTGGTTGCATTCCGGCCGCGGTCAATGCATTTTTGGTATCTTCACTGCAATGCAGTTTAGATAAAAATAACAAAACTTATGAGGAGATCGAAGAATGAAAAAGTTTGTTGCACTTCTGCTTGCTCTCGCTATGGTGTTTGCGCTGTGCGCATGCGGCAATTCCAACGCTTCCGCACCCAAGCAGGACGACGCTGCCGAAAGCAGCCAGCCCTCTGACAACGCCGCCGAGAACCAGCCCGCCGCGGATCTTTCCGCTCTCAAGGTCGGCTTTATCTTCCTGCACGATGAGAACTCCACCTATGACCTCAACTTCATGAACGCTGCTAAGGAAGCCTGCGAGACCCTCGGCGTTGAGTCCGTTTTCAAGACCAACATCCCTGAGGATCAGTCCTGCTACGAGGCCGCCGCTGAGCTGGCCGACGCCGGCTGCAACATCGTCTTTGCCGACAGCTTCGGTCACGAAGACTATATCATTCAGGCCGCCAAGGAGTTCCCTGAAGTTCAGTTCTGCCACTCCACCGGCACCAAGGCTCACACCGAGGGTCTTGACAACTACCACAACGCATTCGCTTCCATCTATGAAGGCCGTTACCTCGCCGGTGTTGCTGCCGGTCTCAAGCTCAACGAGATGATCGACAACGGCGACTTCGCCGCTGAAGACGCCAAGATCGGCTACGTCGGCGCATTCACCTACGCTGAAGTCGTTTCCGGCTACACCTCCTTCTTCCTCGGCGCACGCTCCGTCTGCCCCACCGCTACTATGGAAGTGACCTTCACCGGTTCTTGGTACGACGAGACCGCTGAGAAGGAAGCCGCCAACAAGCTCATCGCCAACGGCTGCAAGCTCATCAGCCAGCACGCCGACTCCATGGGCGCTCCCACCGCTTGCGAGACCGCCGGTATCCCCAACGTTTCCTACAACGGCTCCACCATCACCGCTTGCCCCAACACCTTCATCGTCTCCTCCAGAATCGACTGGGCTCCCTACTATGAGTTCGTCATCAATGCTGTTGCAAACGGTGAGACCGTTCCCGCTGACTGGACCGGCACTCTTGCAACCGGTTCCGTCGTTCTGACCGAGGTCAATGAGGCTGCTGCCGCTGCCGGCACCGCCGACAAGATCGCCGAGGTCAAGGCCGCTCTTGAGGCCGGTACCATCCACGTGTTCGACACCACTGCCTTCACCGTCGGCGGCGAGACCCTCACAAGCTACATGGCCGACGTCAACACCGATCCTAACTACGAGGCCGACACCGAGGTCGTCATCGACGGTTACTTCCACGAGTCCGAGATGCGCTCCGCTCCTTACTTCGATCTCCGTATCGATGGCATCACTCTGCTCGACGAGGCATACTAAGATATAACGATTCCATCCGGCAGACCCGGAATTCCGGGTCTGCCGTTCCCCCTCCCTTTACTGTGAAGGGCAGCGCAGTTCTCCCCCCGCTGCGCTGCCCTTTGCAGTATTATTTGACTTTACACGACACTATATAATATAATCTCTTTACATCTGACAGCAAGGAGTTGACGCCTTTGGACAGCAAGCATGCCGCAGTGAAAATGCGCAACATTACGAAGACCTTCGGCCCGGTCGTCGCAAACGACAAGGTCTGGCTGGACATCTATCGCGGCGAGATTCTTGCCCTGCTCGGCGAAAACGGCAGCGGCAAGACCACGCTTATGAACATGCTCTCCGGCATATATTTCCCGGACGAGGGGCAGATCTTCATCGACGACAAGGAGGTCGTCATCCGCTCGCCGAAGGACGCGTTTGACCTCGGCATCGGCATGATACACCAGCATTTCAAGCTTGTCGACGTTCTGACCGCGGCGGAGAACATTGTTCTCGGCCTCAAGGAGCCTGGCAGGCTCAATATGGAGGCCGTCGCACAGCGCGTGCGCGACATTTGCGAGAAGTACGGCTTTGACGTTGACCCAAACCAGAAGATATACGACATGTCCGTCTCCCAGAAGCAGACTGTTGAGATAATCAAGGTGCTCTACCGCGGCGCGGACATACTCATTCTCGACGAGCCGACCGCTGTCCTGACCCCGCAGGAGACGGACAAGCTCTTTGCCGTCCTGCGCAACATGCGCGACGCTGGCAAGGCGATCGTCATCATCACGCACAAGATGCACGAGGTCGAGGACTTGTCCGACCGCGTGGCCGTTCTGCGTCACGGGCAGTTCATCGGCGACATGCCAACCAAGTCCACTAACGCGCAGGAAATGACCAACATGATGGTCGGCCATCCCGTCACGCTGAACATTGACCGCCCCGACCCCGTCGATCCGAAGCCGCGCATCGAGGTCAAGAACCTGACCGTGCGCAGTATTGACGGCATCCTGAAGCTTGACGACGTGTCCTTCACCGCAAATTCCGGCGAAATTCTCGGCATCGCGGGCATCTCCGGCTGCGGCCAGAAGGAGCTGCTTGAGGCCATCGCCGGACTTCAGCCCATCGAGAGCGGCAGCGTCAGCTACATTGAGGACGACGGCACGCGCGAGGAGCTTATCGGCAAGGATCCGCTTGCGATAGCTCAGATGGGCGTTGCGCTCAGCTTCGTCCCCGAAGACCGCCTCGGCATGGGTCTTGTCGGCAGCATGGATCTCGCCGACAACATGATGCTCCGCTCCTTCAGAAACGGACGCGGCTTCTTCACCGACAGAAAATCGCCGCGCAAGCTCGCGCAGAACGTTGTCGACGAGCTTGAGGTCATCACCCCCGGCATCAGCACTCCCGTGCGCCGTCTCTCCGGCGGCAACGTGCAGAAAGTTCTGGTCGGCCGCGAGATAGCCTCCGCCCCCACCGTTCTGCTCACCGCCTACGCCGTGCGCGGGCTGGACATCAACTCTTCCTATACAATATATGAGCTTATCAACAAGCAGAAGGCCGCAGGCGTCGCCGTCATCTACGTCGGCGAGGATCTGGACGTGCTACTGGAGCTGGCGGACAAGATTCTCGTCCTGTGCGGCGGCAAGGTGAGCGGTATTGTTGAAGGCCGCGGCGCGTCGAAGCGCGACGTCGGCATGATGATGACGAAGCTGGGAGGTAGAGCCGATGAATAAGCAGAATAACGCCCCTCTGTTTCATATTGTGAAGCGCGCCGCGCTGCCTTGGTATCAGGCATGGGGCATCCGCGCGGCGGCCATCGTGCTCGCGCTGCTGTTCTGCGCGCTGGTGACCAGCCTGACGACGGGCGAAAATCCCCTTCAGGTCTATTCGACCATGATATACGGCGCCGTGGGTACGCCGAGAAAGATATGGATACTCGGCCAGAACATCGCGCTGCTGCTGTGCGTTTCGCTCGCAGTGACGCCAGCGTTCCGGATGCGCTTCTGGAACATCGGCGGCGAGGGTCAGGTGCTCGCGGGCGCGCTTGCCGCCGCAGCGTGCATGATCTGCCTTTCGGACAAGCTGCCGAACTGGGCGCTGATCGCGGTCATGGCCGTATCGAGCATCGCCGCCGGTGCGATATGGGGTCTCATCCCTGCGATATTCAAGGCCAAATGGAACACCAACGAGACGCTGTTCACCCTTATGATGAACTACGTTGCGACTCAGCTTGTCGCGTACTTCGTCATCATCTGGGAATCCCCCAAAGGCTCCGGCAAGGTCGGCATCATAAATCAGGCAACCGAGCTTGGCTGGCTGCCGCAGATCGGCAATTACAAATACCTGCTGAACATCCTCATCGTCGCGGTGCTGACCGTCGGCATGTACATCTACCTCAACTACTCCAAGCACGGCTATGAGATCGCCGTTGTCGGCGAGAGCGAACGTACCGCGCGCTACGTCGGCATCAAGGTCGAGAAGGTCATCATCCGCACGATGCTGCTCTCCGGTGCGATATGCGGCGTTGCGGGTCTGCTGCTCGTCGGCGGCACCGACCACACCATATCCACGACGATCGCGGGCGGCCGCGGCTTCACAGCGGTCATGGTTTCGTGGCTTGCAAAGTTCAACCCCATATTTATGATACTCACGAGCTTCCTGCTTGTTTTCCTCGACCGCGGCGCGGGCGAGATATCCACAACCTTCGGTCTTAACCACTCCTTTGCCGATATCCTCACCGGCATCATCCTTTTCTTCATCATCGGAAGCGAATTTTTCATCACCTACAAGATAAGCTTCCGCCGCAGCGCGAAAAAAGCGGAAAAAGAAGGAGGCACGGCCAATGTTTGATTTTGTTTCTTTCATTCCGAGAGCCATCATGCAGGGCGTCCCGCTGCTCTTCGGCAGCACCGGCGAGACCCTGACCGAGAAGTCCGGCAACCTGAATCTCGGCATCCCCGGTGTCATGTACGTCGGCGGCATCAGCGGCGTTATCGGCGCGTTCCTGTATGAGCAGGCCGCCGCAGGCAGCATGAACGGCTTCCTCGCCATTATGATCCCGCTGCTCTCCTCGCTGCTCGGCTCGCTCATCATGGGACTTATCTACTGCTTCCTGACCGTCACTCTGCGCGCCAACCAGAACGTCACCGGCCTTGCACTGACGACCTTCGGCGTCGGCTTCGGCAACTTCTTCGGCGGTTCGCTGATAAAGCTCACCGGCAGCGAGGTTCCGTCCATCGCCCTCTCCGCCACCAGCAGCTATTACAGCCGCGCCCTGCCCTTTGCCGACAAGCTCGGCTGGTTCGGCAAGATATTCCTGTCCTACGGTTTTCTGGCCTACCTCGCGGTGATAATCGCCGTCGTCGCGGCCTATGTTCTCAAGCGTACACGCGTCGGTCTCCAGCTCCGCGCTGTCGGCGAAAGCCCGAACACGGCGGACGCTGCCGGTATCAACGTCAACAAGTATAAGTACGTGGCGACCTGCGTGGGCAGCATGATAGCCGGTCTCGGCGGCCTGTACTACGTCATGGACTACGCCTGCGGCGTCTGGTCGAACGACGCGTTCGGCGACCGCGGCTGGCTCGCCATCGCGCTGGTCATCTTCACGATCTGGCGTCCGAACGTCGGCATTATCTCCTCGTTCCTGTTCGGCGGCCTGTATATTCTGTACATCTTCATCCCCAGCGGCATGAACTTCGCAATAAAAGAGCTGTACAAGATGCTGCCGTACATCGTCACGATAATCGTCCTCGTCATCACCAGTATGCGCAACAAGCGCGAGAACCAGCCCCCCGCCTCCCTCGGTCTGGCATACTTCCGAGAAGAACGGTAAATACAACGAATCAAGCGCCGTGAAATTCACGGCGCTTGAACATTATTAAAAGCTCCCGATTTTCATCGGGAGCTTTTGACTTATCGGATTCTGTTTGAATCAGAGCTGCTTCTGAGCGTTGATTTTGACGCCGGGGCCCATGGTGGAAGCGGTGACGCAGGACTTGATGTACTGGCCCTTTGCTGCCGCGGGCTTTGCCTTATTGATAGCGCCGATGAGAGCAACGTAGTTCTCATAGAGCTTGTCAGCGCCGAAGCTGACCTTGCCGATGGGGCAGTGGATGATGTTGGTCTTGTCCAGACGGTACTCGACCTTACCGGCCTTAGCCTCGGTGATGGCCTGCTTGATGTTCGGGGTGACGGTGCCGGCCTTCGGAGACGGCATCAAGCCCTTAGGTCCGAGGATCTTACCGAGACGGCCAACAGTACCCATCATGTCGGGGCTGGCAATAACGGTATCGAACTCAAACCAGTTTTCCTTCTGGATCTTCTCGACGAGATCCATGCCGCCTGCGTAGTCAGCGCCGGCTGCAAGAGCCTCTTCAACGCGCTCCGGCTTGCAGAAGCACAGGACGCGGACGGACTTACCGGTGCCGTTGGGCAGGACGATCGCGCCGCGAACCTGCTGGTCAGCGTGACGGCCGTCAACACCGAGCTTGACGTGCAGCTCGACGGTCTCGTCGAACTTGGCCTTGCTGGCGCTGATAACAAGATTCAGAGCCTCCATGGGATCATAGAGTGCCTGCTTATCAATGAGCTTTGCGCTCTCTTTATAATTTTTACCTCTAAACAATTTGTTTTCCTCCTAATAATGTGGTTGAGTCGGATGGATAAATCCTCCCACGTTAGGCGGCAGCGAATTGCTTACTGCCGCATGAGGAGCGAGAAGCTCGCTCTATCAGTCGCCAACGACAACGCCCATGGAGCGGCAGGTGCCGGCTATCATGCTGATGGCGGATTCGATGTCGGTGCAGTTGAGGTCGGGCATCTTCTGCTCGGCGATCTTGCGGACGTCTTCCTTGCTGATAGTTGCGACCTTGTCTCTCTGAGGAACGCCGGAAGCGGTCTCGATGCCGCATGCCTTCTTGATGAGCAGGGCGGCAGGAGGAGTCTTGGTGATAAAAGTGAAGCTGCGGTCAGAGTACACGGTGATGACGACGGGGATCATCATTCCCATGTCGCCCTTGGTGCGCTCGTTAAAGTCCTTTGTGAACTGGCCGATGTTAACACCATACTGGCCAAGTGCGGGACCAACAGGGGGAGCCGGAGTTGCCTTGCCGGCGGGAACTTGGAATCTAACGTATCCAACTACTTTCTGTGCCAATTTACAGCACCTCTTTCTTATTAATCTTTAATTACTTCGACCTGATCGAGCTCCAGATCAACCGGAGTCTCTCTGCCGAACATGGAGACAACAACGCGGACTCTGTCCTTATCAGGCTCAAGCTCGTCCACGATGCCGCTGAAGCCAGCCAGAGGCCCGTCGGTGACACGTACGGTATCGCCGAGCTGATAGTTCAGAACGACCTCCTTGTGTTCGACGCCCAGATCATAGATTTCCTGCTCCGTCAGGGGGATGGCCTTGCCATCGGAGCCTACGAAGCCCGTTGCACCGCGGACGTTGTGGATAAGATGCCAGCTCTCATCCGTAAGGATCATCTTCACGAGAACGTAGCCCGGAAAAACCTTGCGTTCAACGGTTTTTTCCTTGCCGTCGGTGATCTCGGTGACGGTTTCCATAGGGATGTTGACTTCTCTTATCAGATCAGTCATCCTGCGGTTTTCCGCAGCCTTCATCACGGCCGCGGCCACTGCGTTTTCATAACCTGAGTACGTATGAACAACGTACCATTTCGCGTCTTCCGCCATGTTATCAACCCGCCAGTGTAAGGAGCGCCTTGACCAGCGCGTTCGCCAGCCAGTCGAAGCCCCAGAGAACTATTGCGGAAGCCACCATCATTACGACGGAGACGAGAGTGTTGTTGGTGAGCTGCTTGCCGGTCGGCCAAATGACCTTCTTCAGCTCGCTCTTCATCTCGCGGAACCACTTGCCGACTCTCTTGAAGAAGCCGGGCTTAGTGTCGTCCTTCTTAACGGCGGTGACTGCCTTTGCGGGGGCAGCGCTGATTTTCTTTTCGTCAGCCATTTTCACGCATCCTTTCAGAAGTTACTTGGTCTCAACGTGCTTGGTGTGCTTTCTGCAGAAGGGGCAATATTTGCTGCGCTCCAAACGGTCAGAAGTGTTCTTCTTGTTCTTGACCGTGTTGTAGTTCCTCTGCTTGCATTCTTCGCATCTGAGTGTGATTTTTACTCTTGCGCCTGCAGCCATTCTTTCGGCACCTCCTATTTTATTTACCCGCAGAGCGGGCATTGCCTCCCTGTATTGTGACGAGGGCTTGCGGCAAAAAATGCGCGCAAAAACAGACCTCTCGTCCGACAGGTAATTCATACTATACCACAGTGTGTGCAAGAGGTCAAGCTGTTTTTTATTGAATTTACGGGATTTTTTGGAGCCGCGGGCTCCCCTGCTCAGAACATCCCAAGGCTCTTGAACAGGAGGCTCCAGCCGAATATCGTGAACGGGCACAGCGCGCTCGTCACGACGACGATATCGCCCGCAAGCTCCGCATCTCCGCCCATCTGCTGCGCCATCGTAAACGAGGCGACCGCAGTCGAGGAGGCGAACACTCCGATAAGCCCCGCAAACTCCACGCCCCTGAAGCCCAGCAGAGCGCCAATGGTAAGAAATATTCCCGGAACAAGTACTAGTCTGCCGGCAACGGCAAGGGTCAGGGGAAAGATACCCCCTATGCGCTGCGGGAACTTGTCAAGGCAATCCACATTGAAGCCCCGTACAAGTCCAACGGCAAGCGGCATCAGGGCATCCGCATTTCCTATGACCTTGTGGGATTTATCCCCGTGGAAGAACTGCTGAAACAGGAAACGGCGTGACCGAAGCCACGCCGTTTCTGAGAAAATACGATATTACTTTCTTATGACCCCCGACCATTCCGTGCGGTGGATTTTTTTCGCGGAAAATTTTTACGGAAATACTTGACATTAAAATAACATGGTGATATCATATTGATATCAAAAAGATGGAGGAGAAAGAGAATGACCGAAAAGATACTTGAAAATAAAAAGCACGGTATGCGCGCCTTGATAATAATCATCGCGCTCTACGCCGCGGGCATCGCCGCGATGATCATCGGCGGCATCGGTATGGCTAACGCCGTCGATTACGTATCGACGCCATTCGGCGTCGGCGCAGTAAACAGCGTGGCAAAGCACAACTACACGGTGCTGTTCGTCATCGGCTGCATCTGGGTCTGCATCGGCTGGGTGCCGATCATCGGCCTGAAGGTACTCAAGCCGCAGGAGGCGCTGGTTCTGACCCTGTTCGGCAACTACATCGGTACGCTGAGAGGCGAGGGCTTCTACTTCGTCAACCCCTTCTGCGTCGGCGTGAACCCCGCAGCCAAGACCAAGCTCAACCAGAGCGGCGACGTTGACGGCGGCGGTGCCGGCAAGGGGCTGTCGCTGAATCTCTCCGCGCCCGATGTCTCGGCCGCCGCTGCCCAGTCCGCGAGCAAGAAGATTTCCCTCAAGGTGATGACCCTGAACAACTCCCGCCAGAAGATAAACGACTGCCTCGGCAACCCCATCGAGATCGGCATCGCCGTCATGTGGCGCGTTGTGGACACTGCGAAAGCTGTTTTCAATGTCGACAACTACAAGGAGTACCTGTCTCTCCAGTGCGACAGCGCGGTGAGAAACATCGTCCGCATCTACCCCTATGACGTGGCGCCCGGCGTGGACACCACCGGCGACGGACTCGCCGACGAGGGCAGCCTGCGCGGTTCGAGCGAAACGGTCGCCTCCCGCATCCGCGACGAGATACAGAAGAAGGTCTCCGACGCGGGCATCGAGATAATCGAGGCGCGCATCACCTACCTCGCCTACGCGCCTGAGATCGCCGCGGTCATGCTCCAGCGGCAGCAGGCTTCCGCGATAATCGACGCGCGCAAGATGATAGTCGACGGCGCGGTCGGCATGGTCGAGATGGCTCTGGAACGCCTTGAGGAGAGCGGCTCGGTGCAGCTTGACGAGGAGCGCAAGGCAGCGATGGTGTCGAACCTGCTGGTCGTGCTCTGCGGCAACCGCGACGCACAGCCGATAGTCAATTCCGGCAGCCTGTACTAATATAATGGCAGAGAAGAAACAGGTTCCGCTGCGCCTGTCCGCGAAGCTCTATGACGCGATAGCGGCATGGGCGGAGGACGATTTCCGCTCGGTCAACGGCCAGATAGAATATCTGCTGACCGAGTGCGTGCGGCAGCGGAAGAAAAACGGAAAATATGTATCTGAAACACTCGACGAGCCGATCGAGCTGGACATCAAGTGAGCACAGGGGGAAGGATAAATGCTTAAAATCAACGGTCTGACAAAGACCTACGGCGACAAAAAGGCCGTGGACGACCTGACGCTGCATATCGCGCCGGGTGAGATATACGGCTTCATCGGCCACAACGGCGCGGGCAAGACTACGACGATAAAGTCCTGCGCGGGCATCCTGCAATTTGACGCCGGTGAGATATACGTGGACGGCCTGTCGGTCAAGACCGACGCGCTTGAGTGCAAGCGCCGCATGGCGTACATACCGGATAATCCCGATCTGTACGAATTTATGAGCGGCATAAAGTATCTGAACTTCATCGCCGACATTTTCTGCGTCCCGGCGGACGCCCGCATGGAACGCATCAGGAAGTACGCGGACATCTTCGGCCTGACCGACGATCTCGCACAGCCGATATCGGCCTACTCCCACGGTATGAAGCAGAAGCTTGCGATAATCTCCGCATGGCTTCACACGCCGAAGCTCATCATCATGGACGAACCCTTCGTCGGTCTCGACCCGAAGGCCGCGCACGAGCTGAAGCAGATGATGCGCGAGCACTGCGATGCGGGCGGCGCAATATTCTTCTCGACGCACGTGCTTGAGGTTGCGGAGAAGCTGTGCGACAAGGTGGCCATAATCAAGTCCGGCCGGCTCATCGCCAGCGGCAGCATGGAAGAGGTCAAGGGCGACTCCTCGCTTGAGGATGTGTTCCTCGAACTGGAGGGTGACGGCAATGCTTAAAGCTCTGCTTCGTGTGCGCATGACAGCCTTGGGCAAATGGTTCACCGGCGCGACGGCGAAGAAGGGCAAGCAGACCAAAGGCTCGATGATCGGCTTCGCGTTTTTGATGGTCTACGCCTTCGGCGCGGCGGGCTTCGGCATATGGCATGTGTTCGACGTGCTTGCCTCGCCCTTCCACGCAATTGGGCTTGACTGGCTCGTGTACGCGATGGCCGTGATGATGGACTTCGGACTGATGTTCATCGGCAGCGTGTTTTTCGCCAAATCTCAGCTTTTCGAGGCGCGTGACAACGAGCTGCTGCTCAGTCTGCCCGTGAAGCCCGGCGATATTCTGATAAGCCGGCTCGTGATGCTGCTTGTCATAAACCTGATGTTCAGTCTGCCGGTAGTGATCCCGGTCATCATCGTCCGCTGCTCGCTGGGCGCGGTCGGTGGCTATGAGATTCTGGCTTTCGCGCTGATATTCGCGCTGCTGCCCTTCTTTGCGCTGGCGGTGTCCGCGCTGTTCGGCTGGCTGTTCAGCATCATTACGGCGCGTATCGGCAAGGGCAAGGGCGTTATCGGTATGCTGCTGTGCGTCGCGCTGATCCTCGGATACAGCTGGCTGATGATAAAGCTCAACACCGGGCTTCTGAGCGACGCGCAGTCTCAGGCGCAGGCCATCGCCGATTCCGTCGGCAGCTCGTCTCCGCTGTACGCCGTGGGCGCGGCTATCGCGCTCGGACGCCGCGACCTGCTCGCGGTAGTATGCGCGGTGTTCATCGCGGTGAGCGCGGCAGCGTATCTGCTGCTTGAGCGCAATTTCATCCGCACCGCCACGATGAAGCGCGGCGGGGTCAGGAATAAGTACGTCGAAAAGCGCGAAGCGGTCAAAACGCCGGATGCCGCACTGCTGGGCCGCGAATTTGCGAGATTCTTCTCCAGCTCCGCGTACATGGTCAACGCCGGGCTCGGTGCGATTATGATGATAATCGCCGCGGCGGCGCTTGTGATAAAGCGCGCGGACATTACGGCGCTGTTCTCAATGCCCGGCATGAGCGCGCTGCTGTGTCCGCTGCTGCTGGCCGCGATATGCCTGCTGGGCAGCATGAATTTTGTCAGCGCCCCGTCGGTGAATCTTGAGGGGCGCAGCCTGTGGATAGTGCAGTCGCTGCCCGTCACGGTGCAGCAGGTGCTCCGCGCGAAGCTCCGGCTTCACCTGTATATCTGCCTGATCCCCGCGCTCATAGCCTCGCTTGTGGCGATATTCGTCGCGCGCCCCGGTGCGGCGGACGCGGCGGCGCTGATAATCATCCCTCTGCTGTTCGGCGTGTTCACGGGCATACTCGGCCTTGTCGAGAATCTGCGCCATCCGAGTCTGGATTGGAGCAACGAGGCTCAGGCGGTCAAAACCGGCGTTGGGCTGCTGTTCACGATGCTGATAAGCTGGGCAACGCTGATCCCGCCGATAATCCTGTACGCCGTGTGCGATGTGAACTTTAACATCTGCGCGTGGGGCTTCGCGGCGGCGATAGCGGCGGCGGACATCCTGCTGTATCGCTGGCTTATGAGCCGCGGCGCGGAAATTTATGCGGCGCTGTGATATCTGACGCAAAATTTTTAAAAAACCTATTGACAAACTCCGCTATATTTGTTATATTAACGGAGCTGTGGCCGAGTAGTTCAGCTGGTTAGAACGCCGGCCTGTCACGCCGGAGGTCGAGGGTTCAAGTCCCTTCTCGGT
>OIXH01001431.1_pt1 | contig 26834 bp, 20 predicted proteins | sample 1587741 | NCBI WGS metagenome assembly OIXH01 (sample SAMEA3888916, study PRJEB22519) | human gut metagenome | biome: human gut; feature: human-associated habitat; material: faeces | place: Denmark | collected 2011 | reverse complement strand
GCGCTGCCTCTGGACTCCGCAAGGGGCAATTGCCCCTTGACCCCTTTTCGCGATTGAGTTGAGTTCACTCTCATACTCCTTCCGCGTGTTGCTTTTTGTTTTTTCCCTCCCTCATTTTTTTAACAAGGAGGTTTCCTATGCTATATCTCGGCTGCCATCTCTCCGCCAGTGCGGGCTATCTCCACATGGGGCAGGAAGCCATTTCCATCGGTGCAAACACCTTTCAGTTCTTCACCCGCAACCCCCGCGGCGGCACCGCCAAGCCCCTCGACCTCTCAGACGTCGCCGCTTACCTTGACTTCGCCAGCGCCCACGGCATCGGGCAAATCGTCGCCCACGCGCCCTATACCCTCAACGGCTGCTCGGCTGACCCCGCCATCCGCGATTTCGCCCGCCGCACCATGCTCGACGACCTCCAGCGCCTTGACCACCTGCCGGGCAATCTGTACAACTTTCACCCCGGCAGCCACGTCAAGCAGGGCGTGGAAGTGGCGACGGAGCAAATTTGTGACATGCTCAACGCGATTTTGTGGCAGGATATGAAAACAACCGTCCTGCTGGAAACGATGGCGGGCAAGGGCTCGGAAGTCGGGCGGACATTCGAGGAGCTGCGCGCGATTATCGACCGCACGGAGCTGAATGACAAGCTGGGCGTGTGTCTGGACACCTGCCACGTCAGCGACGCGGGATACGACATCGTGAACCACTTGGAGGACGTGCTGGCGGATTTCGACCGCGTGATTGGGCTGAATCGGCTCAAAGCCATCCACCTCAACGACAGCAAGAACCCCTGCGGTGCACACAAAGACCGCCACGAGCAGATTGGCAAGGGGTACATCGGGCTGGAGGCGCTGATGCGCGTGGTCAATCATCCGTCGCTCAAGCACCTGCCGTTCGAGCTGGAGACCCCGAACGACCTCGCGGGCTACGCGGCGGAAATCAAGCAGATTCGGGAGTTGGCAGAATGATGCGGGTGAGTGCGGGCATTGTGCGCTATCCGGACGGGCGAATCCTCATCTGCCGCCGGGGCGAAGGGCGCAAAAACGCGCATTTGTGGGAGTTTCCGGGCGGCAAGCAGGAGGCGGGCGAATCACCAGAAGACGCATTGCGCCGGGAATTGCTGGAAGAATTGTCGCTGCCGATTGCGGATATTTCGCCGCTGTGCCGCCGGGAAGCGCAGGGCATCACGTTCGACTTCCTGACCGCGACGGCAACGCGCGCGCCGGTGCTGACCGAGCACGAGGGCTACGCGCTTGTGCATCCGGCAGAGATGACGAAATACGTTTTCTGCCCGGCGGATGAAGTCGTGGCGCGCCAAATTGCGTTTGCGAACGTCCGCGCGTGCCTGTGGGACTTCGACGGCACGCTGATGGACACCTATCCCCTGCTGACGGAGGTGTTCGTGCGCATCGCGGCGGAAAACGGGGTGCGTCTGACGGCGGAAAACGCGCTTTCGCTGCTGAAAGGCACGCTGCGGGATGCGTGTGCGGCGCTGTCGGCGCTGACCGATGTTTCTGTGGATGAGCTGCTGAAGGAATGCCGCGCGGCTGAAGCGGAACGCTTGCTGGACGCGCCGAAGCTGCTTTGCGGCATACCGGAATTGCTGCTTGCGCTGCACGAGCGGGGCGTTCGGCACTATGTGGTGACGCACCGTGACCTGCGCTGCCGCGACATGCTGGCGCAGTGCGGTGTGCTGCCGCTGATTTCGGGCTTTCTCACCCACGAGGACGGCTATCCGCGCAAGCCCGCGCCGGAAATGGTGCAGGGCTGCCTGCAGCGATACGCCTTGGCGGCGGATGATTGCGTCATGATCGGCGACCGTCCGCTGGACACCCGCGCAGGGAAAGCGGCGGGGGTTCGCGGCATCCTGCTGGACGCGGACGGGCGCTTTGCGGGTGAAAAGTCGTGCGAGGCGCGGGCGGAAAATGTCGCGGAAATCGCGGAAATGCTGCTGCCTGACTGGTGCTTGTAACCGCCCGGCAAATTACGATTTTATCTACATGATATATGCACTACGATTGGAGGAATCACCATGCGGAAAATGCTCTGCCTGCTGCTGATGCTGGCAATGTTCACGCCGTGTTTGCCAGCCCTTGCGGAGGATACGGACGCGCTGGATGTCATTTTGCTCTCCAGTGCCTCCATCGAGCCGCTGCAGGAGACGCTGCGCCCCGGCAAGGCGGTCACGCTGCGGTTCACATCGCCTGTGGACGGCACGGTCACGCTGCTGCTGCGCGACTCGGAGACGCTTGAAACCGTGCTGCCAGTCGCCAAGGATTACCCCGTCACGGCGGGCGAAAACCAGATGCTGTGGAACGGCACATACGAGGGCGTTTTCGCGCCGGAAGGAATCTACCGGCTTGTGGCGCAGTTCTCCGACGGGTCAGAAGCGGACACCGCCATTCTGGTGGGGCAGATTGCGCCCTTCCTGACCTCCATTTCCGCGCTGGAGAGCACCGAGGACGGCGAAGTGCGTCTCTCCTTCTACGCAAGCGAAAACGGCCGCCTGACGCTGGGGCTATGGGGCGCAAGCTGGTCGCTGCTGGAGAACATTGACATTTCCGCCGGCACGAACGAAGTGACGGTGGACGCAACCGCCCTTTCGCCGGACACCGTCGCAATCAGCCTGACGCTGACAGACGACACCGGCTACTGCTCGAACGAGGAGCATGTGGCAGTGAATCCGGCATCCTTCGGCATCCTGCCGACGGCGACCCCGACTGCCGAGCCATCCCCCACGCCGACGGCATCCCCCACGCCGACGCCGTCCCCCACGCCGACGCCGTCCCCCACGCCGACGGCAGTTCCGACACCATCCCCCACGCCGTCGCCCTCGCCCACACCCTCGCCCACGCCGACCCCGAACATCACCTTCACGCCGTCCTACGGCAGCCCGTATGAATTCCCGTCCGACGCGCCCGCGTCCTACTGGAACACGCCGATGGACTACACGGACGAAGCGGCTGTCTGGGCAATGCTGACCGCGCCGATGACGGTGGTCAAGGGCGACGGCCGCACGCAGGTGCGCATCCGCAAAGAGCCGGACAGCAAGAGCGCCGCCATCGGCATCCTGACCCGCGCGACGCAGGGCATCCGCGTGATTGAGACGCTGGACAACGGCTGGTCGCTGATTGAGTGCTACTCCTCCTCCTTCGCGGACAACACGGTGAAGGCGTGGAACCTGCTGGTGCAGGGCTACGTCGAAACGAACACCCTGACGACCGTGGAGTGGGACAGCAACGACAAGTATGGCTTAGTGGTGGACAAGCTGACGCAGCGCCTGTACATCTACGAGGACGGGCACCTGATTTCGACGCTGCTTGTCTCCACGGGACTTGCAAACGCGAAGCAGCCGTTTAACGAGACGCGCTCCGGCGAGTACATCATCGGCAGCTTCACGGGCGAATTCACCAGCGGCAACCTCTACTGCGGCATGGGGCTGCGCTACAACGACGGCGACCTGCTCCACGAAGTGCCGCACACCAAGCGCGCCGACGGCTCAAAGTCATACGCCTACAACGAACCCAAGCTCGGCACGCGCGCCAGCCACGGCTGCATCCGCGTTCAGCGCCTGCGCAACACGGAGGGACTGAACATGAAGTGGCTGTGGGACAACCGGAAGCATCTGGGTCGCATGGTCATCTGGGAGGACTGGCAGGGGCGGCAGATTCCGATTCCGGACGACGACACCGTGCTGTACTACAACCCCAACGGCGGCTCGTACTACCACCGCGCCGACACCTGCTACTCTGTGACGAAGGACAACGTGACGTTTGAAGCCTTCACCTATGCGCAGCTGGACGAAGAACCGTACAGCAAGCTGGATTTCTGCCCGTACTGCGCGCCCGCGATGCGCAAGGCGGACATTGAAGCCATCAACGCCCAGTACGTCTTCGGCGGCGACCACGACCCGATTCTCACCGCCGCGCGTCAGCCCTATTTCGACTATATCGCCAGTCTCGATCCGCCGGAAGCGACCGAGACCCCGGCGCCATGAGGTAACGCATGAACATCGTCGATTACGTCATCATCGGCATCATTGGCATTTCCGTGCTGTTCGGGCTGTATCGCGGCTTCATCGCCAGCGTGCTGAACATGGGGTGCGGGCTGATGTCGTTCCTCGCATCCTTCTGGGTCAGCCCAAAGCTCGCCGCCGCCGTGCAGTCCAACCAGTCTTTTCTCAACATGCTGCTGCACTACACGGATGCGTCCAGCCGCATCGGCGACCTTGAAACCGCCATCACGAACGTCGCGACGCTCACCAGCCAGAGCATCAACAGCATTCTGGAGAAGGTGAACCTGCCCGCGCCGCTGGACACGCTGCTGCGCGTGAATCTGGAGAACAACGTATACGCCTCGTCGGGGCTGTCCACCGTCTCCGATTACGTCAGCCAGACGATTTTACAGGCAAGCATCAACATCATCTGCTTTCTCGTCAGCTTTTTGGTGCTGTACATTGTCTTCGCTATCGTGCTGAACCTGCTCAAGGCGGTGTTCCGCTTTCCCGTCCTCAAGCAGCTCAACGGCTTGGCGGGCGGCGCGTTCGGCTTCCTCCGCGGATTGCTCGTCTGCCTCGTGCTCTTCACGCTCGTTCCCCTCGTGCAGACGGTCATCCCGCTGGACATGGTGAACGACCTTATTGCCCAGTCAACCCTCGCGCCGATTTTCTCCAACGGCAACCTGATTCTCGCCATCATGAACGGCAAATTGTAAAATTTTTTGCGGAAGAAGGAAAACGAAACGGCGTTGACGAACGTCTAATTACATGGGGGAGGCGCAAGGGGCAAACGAAAAGGGACGAAGTCCCCCCCTTGACCCCAGCAGGGACGCTGTCCCTGCACCCTGCAAGGGGCAATCGCCCCTTGACCCCTTTTCGCGATTGCGTTGGTCACACTTCCATGCTTCTTCCGCGTGTTTATCCACAGGATACCCACACGTTCCCCTGCTTCCCTACTTGCGGCAAAAAGCAATCAACATCGGAAAAAAATCCCCTTGCAACCCTAACGACAAGCCTTCAAGGAGGTGCAACAACCTTGAAACCCACCCAGCGCATCGGCGCAATGCTTCTCATCAGCAGTATGCTGCTGACAGGCGTTTCCGTGGCGGAAGAGCCGTCGAATCCTCCTGCAGCGACGGAAGCCTTGGTGACTGCCGCTCCGACGGAAGCGCCGACCGCGACACCCGCGCAGGAGCAGCCAACGGAACAATCGGCGGATGAGCCGACCGCGACCCCTGCTCCCGAAAATCCGACGGAAGCGCCAACCGCGACACCCGCTCCCGAACATCCGACGGATGAGCCGACCGCGACACCCGCTCCCGAAAATCCGACGGAAGCGCCGTCCGCGACCCCCGCTCCCGAAAATCCGACGGATGCGCCGACCGCGACGCCCGACCCCGAAAATCCGACGGACGAGCCGACCGCGACACCCGCTCCCGAAAATCCGACGGATGAGCCGACCGCGACGCCCGACCCCGAAAATCCGACGGACGAGCCGACCGCGACGCCCAACCCCGAAAATCCGACGGACGAGCCGACCGCGACACCCGACCCCGAAAATCCGACGGACGAGCCGACCGCGACGCCCGACCCCGAAAATCCGACGGACGAGCCGACTGCGACCCCTGAAATTCCGACGTGCGACGTGGAAGGGTGCGCGCACATTTCGCAGGACGAAAACGGGCTGGATTACCCGTTGTGCCGTTACGGGCGGTACCTGCTGGACGAAGAGGACGCTTACAGCGTGGCGACGCTCTCCAACGATTTGCGCATTGTTGACCTCAACCGCGCCGACGTGACGTTCTACCGCAGCGGCCAGTACGCGCTGATTGGCAGCCGCAAGGGCGCGGCGGTGCGCGTGGTGAAGAACCGCGCGGCAATTCTGGAACTGCGCGGCGCGTCCATCGACACGCTGACGGTGGAAGCGAACGCCGTCGTTTACATCCGCGCGGCGGACAATTCGCTGGCATCTATCAAGAAACTGGAAGTTGCATCCGGCGCGACAGTGATTTTCTCCGAGGGCGGCGCAATTTCGATCGGAACGGTCAACAGCAAGGGCGACATTTCCGTCGAAGGCACGAACCTCTTTGCCGATTTGACGGAAATGAACGGACGCGCGCGCTATGCGTTCTCCGCGTCCGGCGTGCAGAGCGTCCTCGTGGAGGGCGAAAGGTACGCATGGGCTGTCACGCCCGATGCCGACGGCAAGCTGTATCTGTGGCTGAAGCGTCCGGGCGAGGGAATGCAGTGGACGGCGACCGTCACGGAAGGCACGATGACCCTCCGCCAGACCGCCAAGGCCCCCAGCGGCGACGCGGGCAGCATCATCCCCGGCGAGCGCAACACGCTCAAATCCGGCACGGTGTACACGCTGTCCGGCGACATTGCCGAGGGTACGGTGCTGGAAATTATGGAAAGCGGCGTGACGGTCATTCTCGACGGCACGACGAGCGCGGGTACGCTGATTGAGGCGGGCGCGCCGTATGACCTGATTGTGCGCGGCGACACGATTCTGGACGGTCGCGGGCAGATGCCGCTGATGGGCAGCGCGCCGAAAATCACGGTGGATGGGCTGCTGAGCGTGCAGGGGCAGCTGCCGAACGGAACGAAGGTGCTCTCCGGCGTGGTGATTTGCTCCGACGCGCCCGACGGCTACACGGCGTGGGCCATCTCCGTCCCGCTGGCGCGCCAGAAGGTGACGCTGGACGGTACGGCGATGCCCCTGCTGATGACCCCCGCGGGCGAGCTGCTCCTCCCCGCCCTTGCGGATGACGCAACCTACTCCATCAGCGCCGACGCGGACACCATCGTGATTGAGACCGTCCACGCGCAGGTGCTGACGTTCAACCTGTCCGAAAATGCGCCGAATGCCGACGCGGGCGACGCAAGCCGCTTCATCGTCAACGGGCAGAACGGGTATCTGGACGGCGTGATTCACTCCTCCGGTGCGGCGGCGAGCGCGACCCTGCGCAATGTGCAGCTGAACAGCGCTTCGAGCGTCCTCCGCGTCGAAAACGGCGCACTCTCCGCGACGCTGACGGGCAGCTGCGCACTGCTCAGCGACGGCGCGCCGATTGCACTTGACAACGCGCAGGTGTCGCTGAATGTCGAAAGCGGGCGGCTCGTGCTGCGGAATCAGAACGACCTGACCGGCATCACCCTGCGCGGCAACGTGCGTGTGGAGCCGGAAAGCGACGCGCCGCACACCGTCGTCACCATCCGCGACGCGCAGGGCAACCCCGTGCCGAACAAGGCGCTGACCGTCGTCATCGGCGGCAGCCAGTACCGCTACACAACGCACTTTGACGGAACGCTGCAGCTCTGGGGCTTCGGCGACCTGACCGGGCAGGACATTGCCGCCACCGACGGCGAAACGGTGTACTCCGCCGTCATCGCCGGAAAGTCGAGCAGCGCCGTGACCGGGCTGGAAATCAGCGACATTGCCGCCACCGACAACGAGGACGGCACGCTGACCATCACCTTTCAAACCACGGGCGCAAAGAGCGCGGGCGTGCAGGTGTACGCGGGCGAAGCGCCTGCCTCCATGCCCGACACCTACCGCGCCGACGCCAAGCAGTACGCTGCGGACGGCAATACTGTCACCATCAGCGGGCTGAACACCGGCGACGTGGTCATCTACCGCGTGTACGCATCGGCGGAAGAGAACGTCACGCTGACGGAAAGCAACGCGGACGGCTTCTCCTTCAGCGAGGAGTGCTTCCACGTCCACCGCGTCAAGTGGGTGCCGAGCCGCACCGCGAACACCACCTACAACGCCATGACCTACCGCCCGCGCATGACCTTGCCCGAAACGGCGAGCATCACCTACTCCGGCAACAACCTTGTCGGCGGGCTGCCCTTCTACGTCGGCAGCTACGTCATGCACGTCAAAATCCCCGAAGGCGACCCGATTTATCTGCCGGGAACGGTGGATGTTGCCTTCAGCATCCAGAAAATCCCGCTGACCATCTGCCCCGACGCGAATCAGCAGAAGAACGAGGGCGAGGCTGACCCGGCGCGGTTCACGTTCACGTCGATTGGGCTGCTGGATGGCGACGTGGTCAGCGGCATCCTGAAGCGCGAACCCGGCGAGGAAGCGGGCAACTACAACTTCGTGCTGACCGGGCTTTCCGCGGCGGATTACTACACGCTGCGCCTGATGGACGACGCGCCGCAGTTCACCATTCTGCCGACCGAGCCGTCTTGGTGGGGCGGCGGCGGCGAACGCCTGAACCCGGTGCAGCAGGTGATTGAGCGCTCCGACGGGCGGAAGATGTTCGTGACCATTACGACGCAGGAACAGCTGGTACTCTCTTACAGCGAGCTGGGCAGCGTCGTGCGCAACACGGCGGACGACCAGCCGCGCCCCTTCACCCCCTCGCTGACGTGGAACAAAAAGACGGACGAGGTGCTGCTGCGCATCAGCGCGGAAGCCGAGCTGAACAAGGACGCAGGCTACGTCACCGACTCCTACGGCAACCCGGTGTACGGCGCGCGCACGCTGCGCTTCGGCTACATGAGCCTGCGCTACATGAACAACGCCGGCATTGACGCCATCAGCTTCTCCAACAAGAACGCCGCGGTCATCCTGCGCCTGTCGGACTTCCTCTCCGCAGACATGGAGAAGGCGATTAAGCAGGCGGGCGGCAACCTGACGACGACGCTCTTCCGCGTGACGATTGAGCCGGTGGATCTGCCGGACGGCGCGGTCACAGGTGGCTGGAACATCCGCACGGAAATGGTGATTGACCGCAAGCCCACGGATATCAGCAGTCTTTTGCCGAACGCGCAGGTCGCCGTGGACATGGAGGTTGTCGCAAAGCTGCTGACGAACCTTGACCGCTACGACGAAAAGACGTTTGACAAGCACTTCACCCTCCGCCGCGACGCGCAGACGCAGGAAAGCGTATTCATCGCGCCGTATCAGGACGACGAGCTTGAGAAAGTCGCCTACCCGAGCGTGCTCTTCGCAAGCCGCTATCTGCTCATGCCGCTGGCGGAAAGCGGCGTGGTGGATGTGGTGATGGTGCCGATTGAGGAAGACGCAGCGGATGGTTCTGCCGGGTAACGGATTCCAGACACAGCAAAGCCCGCACGGGGGGATGAACCTCGTGCGGGCGATTTTTGGGTTCTTCACGGAAAGTTGGGGGAGCAAACAAGGGCTTAGGCGAAGCACCAAAAAGCTGCACGCGGAAGGAGCATGAAAGCGCGACCAACTCAATCGCGAAAAGGGGTCAAGGGGCAATTGCCCCTTGCAGGGTCAAGGGACAGCGTCCCTTGTGGGGTTTGGGGCAACGCCCCAACTGTTCCGCGTCCGACCAATTCCAAGGAAGCCGCCAACAAAGGCGCAGGCAGCGAAGCGTCCCTGCCAGTAACTTTGCGCGTCCGCAGACGCGCCCCCAAGCTGCTCTTCCCCCAAGTTTTTATGAAGAACTAATTTTTGTGTAATCAGCTGATTCGTTCCAGTCCAACATCCGCGCCGGTGTCGATTTCCGTTGGGTGATAATCGCCCTGATAGGCGGCGAAGAGGTCGTCGAGCGTCTGCGGACGGGGCGGTTTGTGGTCACTCGGCTGTTTATCGGTATTTGGCATCGTGATTTATCCCCTTTCTGGGAATTTGCGGCGGATGAGGTCATCCCTTGCACACAGCGCGCCCTCCCCCTTCACGCACTGCGAAGAGGGAGGGCGCATTCATTTCCGGGAATCCCCTTATTCCTTCCCGCCGCCGACCGCAACGCCAGCAATGATGAACTTGCTGAGGAAGAGGTAGACGATGATGACGGGGAGAATCGAGAGGGCAATCATCATATAGACCTGCCCCATGTCGAACTTCAGGAAGTCGGCGCTGCGGAGCTGAGCAATCAAAATCGGCAGCGTCTTTTTGTTCGCGGAGTTCAGAATCAGGGCGGGGGTGAAGTAGTTGTTCCACGCGCCGACGAAGGTGAAAATCGCCTGAACCGCCAAAGCGGGCTTAATCATCGGCAGAACGATGCGGTTGAACGTGCCGAACTCGCTGCTGCCGTCAATGCGGGCGGCTTCGATGACCTCCAGCGGCAGGCTCGCCTGCATGTACTGGTACATGAAGTAGAACACCGCGGGGCTGGCGATAGACGGCAGGAACAGCGGCAGGAGCGAATCCTTCAAGTTCATCTTGCCCATCAGCTGCACAAAGCCCAGCGCGGAAACCTGCGTCGGCATCGTCATAATCAGCAGGATGAAGGTAAGGGCGAGCGTGCGCCCCTTGAAGCGGTACGCGTGAATGCCGAACGCCGTCAGCGCGGAGAAGTAGCACGCAAAAATCGCCGTCATGGCGGAAACGATGAGCGAATTGCGCATACCGGAGATAATCGGGATGTTCGCGTTGTTTATCACCTGCGTGAAGTTATTGCACAGCGACGTCCACGAACCCGGCAGGAACGAGAAGCCCTTCTGTATATCCGCGTGCGGGCGGGTTGCGTTGATGATGAGGACGTAGAAGAAGAACAGGCACAGCGCGCAGAGCAGAATCAGCACCGCATACGCCACGATGCGCCGCGCGGTCAGCACCGCATGGGCGCCGGTCTGCTGGTCTTTTGTCTTGGGCTGCACTTTCATCGTTGCCTGACTCATGCCGCTTTGCCTCCCTTCACAGCCTTCGCCGCTTTCACGGGCTTGGGCTTGCGTTCATCATCGCCGCGCGTCGTGCGCATGATGACCACGCACAGCACCGCACAGATAACAAACATGATGGCGGACACCGCGCCCGCACGGCCGTAGTTCTTCGACGTGCCGATGAAGTTGTTCAGATACATGACGACGGTCATGGAGGAGCGAACCGGGTCGCCCTTGCCGTTGGTCAAAATCTGCGGAACGTCGAACATCTGCAGGCCGCCAATGAGGGACGTGACGAGCGTGTAGACGAGGATGGGGCGAATCAGCGGCAGGGTAATCTTCCAGAACGTCTGATTCGGGGTCGCGCCGTCAATCTGCGCCGCCTCGAACATGGAGGGGCTGATGCCCATCATCGCCGCCATCAGGATGATGGTGGTGTTGCCGAACCACATCAGGAAGTTCATCAGCGCGACGAGCGAACGCGTGCCCCAGATATTCGAGAGGAAGCGGATGGGTTCGCCGCCGAGTGCCTGAATCATGTTGTTGACCGGGCCCTGATCAGCGAAGAGGGCGAAGAACAGCATGGCGAACGCGGACGCCATAATCAGGTTGGGCATGTAGATGACGGTCTTGAAGAAGCCTTGGCACTTCAGCTTCAGGCGGTTATCGGTGAACCACGCCGCCAGCAGAAGCGAGAAGACAATCTGCGGGATGAAGCCCATCAGCCACATGATGATGGTGTTGCCGAAGTATCTGGGCAGATCCTTGGAGAAAACGTACAAGTAGTTCGTCCAGCCGACGAATTTCGGGCCGACCTGAATCAGACCGCCCTGCTTGAAGAAATACTCAAAGAAGCTGTAATAAATCGTCGAGACGAGCGGATAGAGCTGGAACAGCGCAAACACGATGAAGAACGGCGCGATGAACACATAGCCCCATTTGGCATAGCTGACGGAGCGGACTTTCTTTTTTGCTCCCTGCATCCGGAATCACCAATCCTTCCTACGTTCGTTTGCCCCAATGATGACCTCTGGCATCCGGCGGGCGTGGGGATTTCGCTGCCAGAGGTCACCATTGGAACAGAATACAATTTTCTTCGTAAAGCAAGCAGGGACGGGCGCAATGCCCGCCCCTGCCGCTTGGTTTGTGGTGCGAATTACTTCGCGTCCGGCCACTGGAAGTTCACCAGTTCCGGATACTTTTCGGAGATGATGCTCTCGAACTGCGCCTTGGCTTCGTCGATGGTGGCGTTGCCGTCGAAGTAGTTCTTGAACGCGCCCTGGAAGGATTCGTTCAGACCCTGGTCATAAGCAGAGATGTTGCTCATGTCGATCTTCGGAGCCGCTTCCGCGAACAGGGCGATGTGGTTCTGGCCGCCGAGGAAGGCAGAGGAGTAGTTCTGCGCCAGCTCGTTCATAGCCGCCACGTTGTTGGTGTAGTCCTGCGTGTCCTCGGTAATCTTCTTGGCGATCGCCGCGTCGCAGGTCAGCTTCTGCATAACGTCCTTGATGGTCGCCACGTTGTCGGTGCCAGCAGCCGCGCAAATCCAGGTGCCGCCCCAGTAGTAAGCCTGCGGGCCCTGGCAGACCGCGTAGTCGCCATAAGCGCCGTTGCCGACTTCTTCCTTGCCGCCGTTGGCAACGGAAGTTTCCAGAGAGTTGCCCAGCAGGGTGAAGTTGATGCCCCAGGTGGAGTAGAAGAAGCCGAAGACCTTGCCGGTCGGGCCCTGATCAGCCGCCCAAGTCGCGTCCCACAGGGAGGACTTGTGGTTGTAGCCCTTGTCGGTGTACGTCTTGGTCTGGTCAACCCACTTCATCAGGTTCGCGTCAACGACCACGGTTTCGCCGTCGTCAGCAACCCACGGAGCGGACACGTTGTTGGAGAAGGTGCGATACGCATCGTCATAGCCGGAGAGCATGTAGTAGCCCTTCGCAGCCGCCTGCTCAGCGACAGCGTTGAACTTGTCCCAGTCAGCCAGCGCTTCCTGCACTGCATCGGGATCGTCGGTGCCCAGCACGTCCTTGGCGATGGAGCGGCGATACGCGAACAGGCCGGGGGTCGCCTGCCAGGTGACAGCCTTCAGCTTGCCATCAGCGGAGGTGGCGATTTCCTGCGTGTACTTGTACTGGCCGCCCAGATCTTCGTCCGTCAGGCCGATGTCCGCCTTCACGTCCAGCGTGTAGGGGGAATCGACGTACTTCAAAGCGTAGTCAGCTTCGATCAGGAAGATGTCGATCTTGTCGTCAGCCGCGGCGGATTCCTGCGCGCGCAGGGCTTCGTCCAGCTTGTTCTGGTAGTTGTTGCCCTCGTTGGGGTTGATCGTCCACTTGACGATGGTGCCATCGTTCAGGGTGGTGGTGGACTTATCCTCAGCAATTTCCTTCACTTCGGGATAGTAGGCGTTGAAGCGGCTCTGGAATTCATCGTTCCAGCACCAGATGTTCAGCACCTTGCCCTCGGCGGTTTCCGCCGATGCCAGCGTGGCCGGAACGACCATCATCAGGCACAGAAGCAGAGCGACGAGCTTTTTCATAGGATTTTCCTCCTCTTTAATAGGCGGGTTGTGCCCGCTATATTTCCAGCGGCTTCCCTGCCGCGGGAATACGATGTGGGGTGATTTTTTCCGCCTCCTCTTGCGGAAAAAATCAGCTGTTGGCGGCGTCTGTCTTCACCGGGCAGATGCCCATGGATTCGCCCTCCAGCAGCTTAACCGGAATTGTTGCGGTTTCGCTGCCAGCGGTGCGCGGGTTCTCGATGCGGTCAATCAGGAATTCCGCCGCCTGTGCGCCGATGCGCTTGGTATCCTGCTCGATGGTGGTCAGCCGCGGCTGAAGCATCTGCGTCAGGCGGATGCCGTCGTATCCAGCCAGGGACAAATCCTCCGGCACGCGCAAGTTCAGCTGTTTTGCTGCCTGCATCGCGCCCAGGGTCGAGTGGTCGTCCGGCAGCAGGATACACGTCGGCGGGTCAGGGCGGTTCATCAGGTTCAGCACCGCCTGCATACTCGTGGCGGGGTTGTCGTAGAGCGCCTCGACGACGAAGTCCGGGTTCACGCTCAGCCCATGCTCCTGCATCGCGCGGTAGAAGCCGATGATGCGGTTCTCCGTGACGGAGGATTTTTCGCCGTGAACGTACGCGATTTTGCGGTGTCCCTTCTGATAAGCGGCATCCACCAGCAGCTTGAGTCCGCCGATGTTGTCCGACAGCACGCACGAGCGGTTGTTGAAGCTGTGGTCGATGGTGACGACGGGCAGATTGCTGTCCACCAGCTCAATGACCTCCGGCGCGTAGAAATCGGCGCAGACGACGCACACGCCGTCCACATTGCGGTATCGGCAGTGCTCCAGATAGGTCATGCCCGCCCACCCGATGTGGTGGTTGATGAAGGTGATGTCGTACCCGCGCTTTTCCCCCGCCGACTTGAACGCATCCAGCACGGAGGCGAAGAAGCTGTGGGTCAGGCCCGTGCCGCGCTTTTCTTGGAACAGTACGCCCAAGTTGTAGGAGCGGTTGGTTTTGAGCGTGCGGGCGATGGCGTTGGGGTAATAGCCGATTTCACGCGCCGTGCGCTGCACGAGTTCGCGGGTTTCGAGGCTGATGTCCGCGTAGTTGTTGAACGCCTTGCTGACAGTGGAGATGGACAGGCCGCACTTTGCGGAAACATCCTTGATGGTCACGGCCATGGGCGCCCCTCCTTTCGTCTTTGCTGGAAGCGCCGAGGCGGGTTAGCGTTCTGCTTCCGGGACATGTGATGCTCACGAACCCGTTCGGCTTTTTGCTAAACCGGTTTCGTGATGGTTAGAGTATACACCACCCGCGCGAAAAAATCAAGTGTTTTCCTGTGTTTTTTTATAAAAATTTTTTCCGGATTCTCCATTCCTCGCGTTGTAAACGTTTTCATTCCTGTGTTTTCAAGGGTTTGCGGGATTTTTTACGAAATCGTTTCGACTGATTCTCGAAATCGTTTCAGCAGGAAATTTCGGTCAAAAAATGACCATCCAGTCGGATTTGCTGGATGGTCGCAAGGGAGATTTTCGGTTTTTCGGATTTTGCCGGACGGTGCGCGGGCATTCGGCGAAAACGCGCCGACCGAATGCTCAGCGTCCTGATTTCACCGCGCGCCCGTTCGCCTGCCTGCTCATTCCACTTCTTCCAGCTTCCGCAGTGCCCGCTTCGTGTTCTCTCCCGCCCGAAGCTGCGCCCCGACCCGCCGCGCGTTCGCCGCGTATCGCTGGTAGTCCTCCTCCGGCATCGTGCGAATCAGCTCCGGCAGCTCGCGCAGGCTGTTCAGCGCCACGCCGACCTGCTCCCGCGCCACAAAATCCGCCGCCGCGGCGTTCTTCGCAACAATCACCGGCAGTCCGCCCGCGAGGTATGTCGACAGCTTGTGCGGGCTGTTCAGCAGGGCGTACGCGCCGTACAGGCCAGTCAGCCCGTCAAGGCTGTCGCCGTCCCAGACGATGCCGAACGCGCCCGAAATCGTCTCCGGCAGCTTCTCCGGCGCAATTTCGCCGTGGTATTCGATGCGCGTTGAGTCGCTTCCTGCCCAGTTTGTTCCATATAATTGCCATTCCAGCGGAACCTTGCCAATATCTTTCAGGTATCCGCTCTTGTCCGCGGCGAGGTTGCCCGCAATCGCGACCATGCGGCTCTTCTCCCGCACGGGGATTTCCCCTTCTGACAGGCAGTCAAACGCTTCCATCAGAATCATCGGGCACGTCACGCCCACCGTGCGCAGGTAGCTTTCCATCCGCTGACTGTGCACGATGAGCACCTCGAACCCCGGCAGCAGCAGCTGGTCGCTCCCGCGCGCGGCGCTTCCCCCAATCCGCCGGAGCGAGTCGAGGTCGTGCACGAGCGCGGCGGTTTTCACGCCCTTCCAGCGCAGCAGGTGCAGCGCCAGCCGCGCCACGCCGTAGCCCTTGACCGGGAAATACGGGTACTGCACGAGCAGCAGGTCGCCCTGCCGCATCCGGTAGAACGCGCGAACCCAGTCGCCAAGCGTCTTTGCGCCGACTTGGACAGCTTGCCAGACGCTGCCATTTGCGCTGTCCGGCGCGTGGAGCGCGAACGGCGCGTATCCCATTTCAGCGGCGATTTGCTCGATGTCCGCGCGCGCCTTGTTCAGCGCCGGCACGCCCGATGCGCTCGTTTTCGGGGTCATCAGGAAGCGCCGCTGAAACCGTTTTCTCTCCGTCCGGGCGATGAGCTTGTCCTCCAGCCGCTGCGCCGCGCCGCCGATGTCGTAGCCCGCGTCGGCGATGGTCTGCGCCTCGTCGCGGCGGATTTCGTGGCGTTCCAGCATGTTCAGCATATGTTCCGCCCAAATCGCCGGATCTTCCGCCGGAATAAACTCCACGTTTCGCGTCAGTTTCGTTTCCTTCGGCACGCTGGCGGATAACAGGCACGGCAGCCCTGCCGCCTGTGCTTCCAAAGCCGCCATCCCGAAGCCCTCAAAGTGCGACGGCATGACGAACAGATCGAACGCCTGCAACAAGCGGTTGACGTCATCTCGATTGCCAAGGAAGAGGACTTCCCGCTCGATGCCGAGGGTGACAGCCTTCGCCTCCAGCTCCGTCAAATCCGGGCCATCGCCGACGAGCACGAGCCGCGCTTTCTCCTCGCGCTCATGCAGGTGGCGGAAGGCGTCCAGCAAGAATGTTTGGTTTTTCTGGTACTGCAAGCGCCCAACATGACCAACTACGAGGCAATCTTCCAGCCCATACTGCTCGCGAACCTCGCGCCGAACCTGCTCCGAGAAGCGGAACATCTGCGCGTCAATGGCGTTCGGGATGACCTCACAGGGCAAATCCATGGCGGGGCACGCCCACTTCGCGCTCTCCATCGAGCACGCCCAAAGGACGTTGGCGTAGCGGCTGAGCGAATGGTGATTGACCCGATGGAGGAAGCCCTGCACATGTCCGATGACTGATTTATCCATATTCTGCGGATTATGGCAGTGCGCGATTCGCACCGGAATGCCCACCTCCGCGGCTTTTTTCAGCGGCGTCATGTCGTTGAACATGCACTCATTGTCCCAGATAATATCGTACTCGTGCCCATGTTCGCGGAAAAAGTCGTTGATTTCCCGATAATAGCGCATTATATCGCTGCTCCGCCGGGTAATTGTGTATATTTTCCCGATTTTTTCCGCTTCTTTTTGGCATGCAATCGGGCTAAAGCGGCACAAAAAGTCGAATTGAACGCGTTCGCGGTTCATTTTTCCACAATACGCCATCAAAAAATGCTCAATTCCGCCCGTCGTCGCCGTCCAGCCCACGACAAGCACCCGCAGTGGTTTCATCGTCATACTTCCTTTCATAAGCGAAGGAGACGCGAGGGGACGCTCTCCCCTTCGATCCCCTGCAAGGGCTTCGACCCTTGACCCATTCGCGCGATTTCGTGGCTACGTTTGCATACAGCTTCCGCGTGCTGATTTTGCACTGATTTACAATCTGCTGATGTCGATTGGCAAATACGCTGTCTACCATTTTCGCCATCATCGGCGTGCAAGCGCAGATGTGCCATGACTTTCCAACTGATGAAAGCGTCGCCGCAGCGACGGATAAGGTCGTCCTGCCCGCGATAACCCGCAAGTTACTGCTGATTTGCCTCTCGCCGGTCGCAGCACGTCCTGCCGTGAAAAATCTCAACCTATTATATTGCGCTTTCTGCCGATGCACACGCCTGCTGATTCTGCCTGCGCCGAATCAGAATCGCCCGCCTTGCCAGCGGATACAGCCCGCACCGCAGCATCAGCAGCACCGCCTGCGCCTTTGACCGCGGCAGCCACCGCACACGGCGCAAATCCGCGCGGAACGCTTCCCGGCACAAGCGGCGAATCGCCCCGCACTGGCGCAGCCCGTCGCGAAAGCCGCCCTCCTGCACCACCCCGTGCGTCAGCATCAGCAGCAGGTGCATCAAGCGGTACTGTGCCGCCGCATCCGGCATGTCCAAATAGTTTAATGTTGGCTGTGCCGCCGTGAGCGTTCGCAGATATTCGCGCACCACGTCTGCCGCGCTGTGCACCGCCGAATCCGCTCGCAAATGGTAGCAATAGGTGCTCACCTGCGCAAGCGAAACGGTTTTCGCGCTGCGCAGCACCCGCATCATCCACTCGCCATCCTCCCCAAGCCGCAGCGATTCGTTGAACCTCTCGTTACATATTTCCCGTCGCAGCAGCCAGCCGTGCGTGTGCAAATGCACGGTTGGATTTCGCAGCGCCAAGTCCAGCATATCACGCGAAGGGAGGGCTTGAACGGTGCATTCCGGCACATCAGGGGCTTCCGAACGGGTCACAAGACCCTGAATCGCTTGCGAATCCCCCGCAAGGGCGAGCAGATTGCCGATTGCGTCGGGCAGCAGCACATCATCCGCATCAAGAAAAGTCAGCCATTCCGACGCTGCCGCTTGTAACCCTGCGTTTCGGGCGGCAGACACCCCGCGGTTTTGCTGATGAATCACCGCGATGCGCGGATGGTGCGCCAGCTCGTCGCACAAGCGCGCTGTGCCGTCAGTGGAGCCGTCGTCCACAAGGAGGATTCGCACGTTCCCCTGCATGAGTGCAGACGTAACCGCAAGTTCAAGCGTATCAAGTGCATTGTACACAGGGATGATGATATCGACCATCGGATGGCTTCACCTCCCAAAACGCAAATTTGTAACCATTCGTTATTTCAGAAGCGCTTGTGGCTTCAGCCGCCGCGCCTGTGCATCCACCGCGCCCATCAGCAGGCAGAGCCAATACAGCATTGGCGAACCCGTCGATAGCATCGTGAAGCAGTCCACCAACTCGCAAACCAGCAGGTAAATTACCGGGAGGGGCAGCATCAGCACCCAAAGCGGCTGATTGCGCTTGGAAATCCGCGCTGTCTGCACGAGGAACATGGCAATCACGGTCAGCAGAATCATCAGGCCAGGAATCCCCCAGCTGACAAGCGTCTGTAAGTACAGATTGTGCGCATGTTGGAAGTATTTCGTGCCCGGGTCAGTGTACAAATTCATCATTCCTGCCGCCAGCGGCGCGCTTGTTCCCGTCAGCAGCAGCTCCGGCTGTGCTTTGAGCAGCCGAATTGCCCCCTTCCAAATCCCCCAGCGTCCGTTGAATGCGTCCGTAGTGTCAATGCTGCGGTGGACGGGTGTGCTGTCCAATATAACTTCCTGTTCAGCGGCTGCTTCCGTCATCAGGTGTGCTGGGAACTCCAGCAGGTTCACGTTGTCCAGCGGGCCGGGCGCGACGGACGAGGCAAGCAGCGTCAACACCCCCGTCAACAGCCCATAGCAGAGGATAATCCCCGCTGCCATCAGCGCAGGAAGTATAAGCCTATGGTTTAATTTCGACGGCATATGCACCTTCGCACCGAGGAGCGTCCACACGCAGAACCCCGCCGCGACGCCGAGCGCCACGAACGCCGTCCGACAATCCGTCAGCGCGAGCGCGCCGCATTGTACCAGAATTGCCATCACACAGGCAATTTTCGCCCGTTTCGTGCGGCTCAGCGCGAACAAAATCGTGGTCAAAAGCACGGTCATGCCCATTTTTGCGGCGGCGGTCGTAACGTAAGCGTTCAAATACAGGCGGTGGTCACCGAGGTTCATGCCGATGTACCACGTCCCCTTCATGCTGAAAACGGCGTGACCGCTGATTGCCGCCCACAAGCCGATGGCTGCTTGACAAGTAATTGCGGTCATCCAGACGGCTATCGTTCCCTTCAAAAACTGCCGAAAACGATTTTCGGGAAGGTAGCCCGGCAGCGGCGCAAGCACGAGGAACGCAATGATGCCCTCCTTGAGGTACTGCCACTCAGCCGCGAGAACATTTTCGCCGCGGATAGCGCTCATCAGCAGCATCCAGCCAAGCCCCGCTGTCATCGTCCAGACAAGCGGGGAGCGCTTTTTCCAGCCCAAAATCAGCGAAAAAATGGCGGCAATGATACCAAGGTCGCCCAGATACGGCATAACGGTGAACGTCCATGAAAATTCGGTCATTCGCGCGAGGTTCCACCAGAGGTAGCCCGCCGCGACTGCCATATAACCCCAGCGAGCAATCCGCCGCCCCGTTTCCTGCTTCATGCGCCACCTCCGCGTTCATTTCAACCTATATTATAGCATTTTTCTGCGGCTTGCGCAAGTGGACGCATTTCTACTGAATTCATCACGAAAATAGCTATGATTTATATTCTAATTGGCGCTTTTTTTCGAAACCATATGTTTCGTAGAATTCGCGTTTCAGCAGCAGAAAATCCTCCATGCGCCGCAATAGCACATACAGCAGCGCCCTATCCTCAAACTCGCCACGCGTTGTGGGAAGCGGCTGACGCTGCATCTCTGCCAGCAGGTCATGCAGTGCGGACAACAACGATGTGCAGTCGTTTTCACGGTCATACTCGGCAAAAATGCGGCCAATCAGCGCCCGAACCTCGGCTTCCTGCGGCGGATGTCCCTGTACTTTTTGTGCGTCTTTCGTGACTTGCAGCAGGATTCTCCGCTGCTGTCGGCGCATGTTGATATAATGAATCTCGCGCGTCGGCGCGTCGGTTAGGCTATTTTCGGCGTTTTTCGCGGCACATTCATCCGCCTGCCGGAGCGTCTCGCCCAGCAAAATCAAGGGGTTGCGCGCATCCGCCGCTTCCGCAAGCGCCCGCAACGCTGTCCGCATCTGCTCATCCGCCTGACGAAGCAATGCGTCCAGACGCCTTTCGTCCGGGTGCAGGTGCAGGTTCGTCAGGATGCCGCAGGTTGTGCCGATGAGGAACAACAAACTTTCGTTGCCAATTTGCGTCCACGTCATGCCGCCCGTGCCCATAAAGTGGGAAATCAGCACGGAAATCATCGCCGTCGCGTACCCCCACGAGCAGGCATAGCACAGCGACGCGAAAACAAACAGGTAAATTCCGAAAGCAAGCAGACCATCGCCGAAGAGCGAGAAGCACACGAAGGCGATCAGCAGCGCCGCGGCGTACGCCATCAGCCGCCCCAGCGCCACTTTCATTGTCTCGCGCTTCGTACCCATCAGGCTCAAAATCGCGATAATCCCCGCCGTCGCGCTAAACCGCAGGTGTATTGCGCTGGCAACGGCTATCGCGACCGCCGCACTTCCAGCCGCTTTCAACCCGGTCAGCAGAAGTCCGCGCGTTCGGTCATTGTGCGTTCTTTTCCACATAAACACTCCTCGACGGGAAGGCGAAAGACAGCCCTTCTTCCGCCATCAGGTGCATAACCGCAAGGTTAATTCTGCCTTTGAGTGCGCGGTAATCGCCGTAACCAGGGGTGTTGACCATCATGCGGACGTTGACGTTGATGGACGACTCCGCGAACTCCTCCAACACCGCCTGCACGCTCTGCCCATCAACGTCCGGATCTGAAACCAGAAGTTTCGTCAGGTCGCGGATGAACTGCTCCACCTGCGGCGCACTCGTGCGGTACTCCAAGCCAATCGTGAACGCCCACAGGCGCTGGGTGCGCGCGTTCGCATTTTGGATGTATTCGGCGCAAACCTTGCTGTTTTCGACGGTAATGAGCACTTGGTCGGGCGTTCGAATGCGGGTTGAACGCAGCGAAATGTCCTCGACGGTGCCCTCAACGTCGCCCAGCACGATGTAATCGCCGAGCGAAAACGGGTGCTCCGCAACGAGCGTAATCCCGGCAATCAGGCTGGAAAGCGTGGACTGCGCCGCGAGGGTGATGGCAATCCCAACGACGCCCGCGCCGGCAATCAGGCTTGTGACCGGTACGCCAAGGCCGTCCAAACCGACCAGAACCGCCATCACGACGACGACTGTTCGGCATCCGTTCTCGAAAAAGCGTGACAACGTTTCGTAGTTTTCCGGCTGATCAGGGTGCGGATGACGATGCAGCATTTGCCAAATAACCGGGATGGCTTCCCAAACGCCCCACGCCGCCATCGCCAGCACAAACGCCTGGTAGTACGGCATTGCGCGGGTGAGCAGAACACGGATTTCGGCGCTCCACGGGATGGTTAGCAGTGCCCAACCCGCGAGTGTGACGCGGACGAGCCACGCTGCCGGGCGCAGGAAGCAGCGGAGAAGATGCCCCACAAGCGCTGGAATGCGGTCGCTAATCCGCTTTTTTACAGGTCTCAGGATGCGCTTTAAGAGTGGAACGGCAAAAACGGCTGCCAGCAGAAGAAAACCTGCGAGTAAATATTGCTGGACTTCGGGTGTCATGGCGCGCGTCTCCTTTTAATAGGTAGAAATTACGCAGGAAAGGGGAAGCCATTGCGCTCCCCCTCGTGCTTATTTGCTTTTTTTCTTGCCGATGGACATGATTTTCTCTTTCCACTGGCGCAGCAGCGACATCCGATGTCCGCTCTCACGCGGATCATCGGCAATCTCGTCGCCCGCAGCGGATGCGGATACAGATTCTTCCACGTCCGTATACCCCTTCTGACGCAGGCTGTGCCGCGCCGCCGACCGCAGAATGCCGTAAATCGTGGCGAAAATGGGAACGCCGACGACCATACCGACCAAGCCGAAGAGATCCCCGCCGACGACAATCGCGAAGAGAACCCAGAGCGCCGAGATGCCAATCGAATCGCCGAGAATCATCGGGCCGATGAAATTGCCATCCAGCTGCTGGATAATCAGAATCAAAATCAGGAAAATCAACGCCTGCCACGGATCGAGGAAGAGCAGAATCACCGCGCCGGGTATCGCGCCGATGAACGGGCCGAACACGGGGATGATGTTCGTGATGCCGACGATGATGCTGATGAGCGTCGCGTACGACAAGCCGAGGATGTTCATGCTGACAAACGTCAGTACACCAATAATCGCGGAATCGAGGATTTTTCCGGCGAAAAAGCCGCCGAAATTGCGGTTTGCGTCGTGGCAAATCCGCAGGGTCGTCTCCGCGGCGCTCTTCGGCAGGAACGCGCGCGTCAGCACCCGCGCGTGGCGAAGCAGCTTATCCTTTTGCAGGAGGAGGTAGACACTGCTGGCAATCGCTGTAAAAATGGTCACGACACCCGAAGCAACGCCGCCGACGTAGCTGATAATTTGCGGCACGCGGTTCGTAATCGCCTTGACAATCGTGCCAAGCAGGTCGCTCATGCTGGCGTTCAGGTTCTCCACCGCCGTAACCGCAAGGCTCAAATCCACGCCCGGCGTTTCCGCGTCAAGTTCCTTGAGCATATTCAGCAAATTTTGCGCATAGCCGTCGAAATTCTGGTAGAACATGACAACGCTGCCAACCATTTGCGGAATAATCAGCACCATCAGCAGCGCAACGATTGCCAAGCCGACAATGTACGCCAGCAAGATGGCGAGTCCGCGGCACTTTTCGCGTCCGCGGAAGAGGTGCTTCATCGCTGCTTTAACAATTGGGTTAAGGCAGTAGGCAATCACCACACCGCCCGCGAACGGCGCAAGGATGCCCAGAATGCGGTTCACACCGTTCAGGAAGGACTGCGCGTTGAGCAGCGCCATGTAAAACGCAACCGCAATCAGCGTAATTCCAAGGTAATCGAGGTTGCTCTGCGGCTTTCGGCGCAGCCACTTGTTCTCGTCCATCAAAAATCCCCTCGCTCTCTACCTATTATAATAGTGCAGAAACGCCCGGCTGTCAATCGCTTCGATTCATTTTTAACGTTTTTTTCATTTTTCGGACGTGAAAAAGGGCGCATTCACGCGAATGCACCCCATTCTGACAATTATTGATTTTGTGGATGATGCCGTCGCTGAAACTTAACTTTTCAGCAGAATTTGCTCCACTTCCGCCAGATTTTTTGCTGTATAAGTTGCTTGTTGGCAACCCGTGTTCTTCCAATCAACAAAGATACTGTCGATTCCAGCGTTGACGGCTGCGGGGATGTCCGCCGTCGCGCTATCGCCGACCATGACAGCTTCGGTCTTGTCCGTGCAGCCGCATTCGGCAAGGGCAATTTCAATCAGGCGCGGATCGGGCTTGCTGACGCCTTTTTCGCTGCTGATGACAATGTTATCCAGCAGCGGTGTGAACACGCACCGGAAAAGTCGGTTGCGCTGGATGACGCTGTCACCATTGCTTACCAGCACGATTTTCATCTGCCCGTGCAGGCGGCGCAAAAACGCCTCCGCGCCGGGCATGAGGTCAGCGTGCGTGCCGAGATAGTGGCTGTAGCGCAGGGCAAGGCGGGGTGCGCAGACGTTTTCGGCGGGGTATTCTGCCAGAAGCTGGGCAAAACGGGCGACTTTGAGCGCCGCATGGGTGGTTTCGCCGCGTTCGAGTGCCTTCCAGAGTGCGTCATTGATGGCGCTGTACCGTGCGCAGACGGCGTCGGTCGGTTCAATCCCGGCTTCGGTGAGCGCCTCGCGGAGGGCGGCGTGTTCGGCGGCGTGGAAGTCCATGAGGGTGTTGTCGTTGTCGATGAGCAGATAGCGATACTTCATAGCATTCTCTTCCTAAACTTTTGGGTATTTTCGTGCGTTACTCGTCCCGCTCCGGCGTATAGGGCAAGTCGCGGTCGGCATTCTTTTCCTTCAGGTAGTCAATGACCCAAATGTTGCCGTCCGTGCGCATCCGGGTCAGCCCTTTATAACCCAAAAGGTACGAAATGTGCTTCTTGTCGCAGTAGCTGACGCTGCCTTTGATGACGTTCGCCGCGCCGTTGATGAAAATCAGCTGCGGGTTGATGGCTTCCAGGAAGTCATCGCGCAGGCGGACCTGCCCGTGGTGCGGGTACTTGAAGATATCCGCGTTCAGCCCGATTTCCGGCGGATTCGCCGCAAAATACTGCTGCGAACGGTTCTCGTTGTCGCCCGCGAAGAGCATCCGGCGGTCGCCGTACTGCACCATCAGCATGGCGGACTGGTCGTTCACGCCCCAAGAGGACTTGTGGTACTGAATGACGGTCATCTTGACGCCGCCGTCCTCCCCCAGCGTGAAGGTATCGCCGTTGCCAATCTGCTCGATGGGGATGTTGTTCGCCTTCATGAATTTAACCGCGCTCTTCATCCGCGCGTTAAAATTTTCCGGAAAGGTAATCAAGAACTTGGAAATCGGCGCGTATTCGTTGACGAACTGAAATCCGTCGATGTGGTCATCGTGCGGATGGCTGTTGTAGGCAATGTCGATGTGGTCGATACCGAGGGTATCGCAGGCGGTGTAGATGCGGTTGCGCATGGTCGCGTTTTTGGTCGATGCGTCTATCATCATGACCATGCCGTCATAGCGCAGGAGGATGCAGTCGGAGGAGTAAACGCGCGGAAAAACGATTTCGAGAATCTTCGCGCCGTCCTCAAAGTGGTATTCAGCATCCGGATTTTCAACCAGATTGACAATGACAGGCGTTTCTGCCATCGCGAACGTCGGCAGGAGCATTGCCATCATCAGGAGTAGTAAAAGCAATTCCTGGATTTTTTTCATCGGAGAAGCCTTCCTTTCCTGTACTTCCCTTCCATTGTAGGCAATCGGGCGGGGTTTGTCAAGTCGCCGCGAGGATTATTACAAATCAACCGCCGGTTATTCCTCCATCGTGAGATTCTGCAGAATCCACACCTGCCCGTCGGTTTTCAGCAGCAAGCCGCATTCGTCCGTGTGGGCGGCGGGAATCGCCATGGCATCCAGCTGCGCAAGTGCATACGGCGCGCGGGTCGGTTTGGCGGTGATAATGGCGAGTTTGGGCGCAATAGCGGTCAGAAGCGCCTGATTCATGGCGGCATGGCCGTGGTGCGGGTACTTGAGGATATCCGCGTGCACATCGTCGCCGGAATCAAGCAGCGCCTGCTGACCCATGCTTTCGAGGTCGGCGAGCATCAGCATCCGGGCATCCCCCAACGTCACGAGGGCGAGGAGGGAGCGATTATTAACGGTCTTGCCGGTATTTTCCGGAAGAATCAGCGTGATTTGCGCGTGTCCGAGCGTCAGCATTTGCCCATCCGATGCATTTTCGATCGGCACGCCGCATTCCGCCATTACAGCGAGGGTATGCTGCATCTGCGCGTTTTCGTTCGCGGGGAACGACGTGAGGAAGCGCCCAATCGGCATCCGGCGGGCGATGGCCTCGAAGCCGGGCTGATGGTCGTGGTGCGGATGGGTGGCGACGACCCAATCCAGCCGCGTCACGCCGAGGGCTTCCAGCGCGGTTTGGACGGCGGATTCCTCCGCGTATCCGCCCGCGTCAATCATCCCGGCGTGGCCGTCGCAGACGAGAATGGCGGCGTCGGCAAAAGTCATCTGGGGAAAAGCGACGGTGAGGACGGCGGCGTCGGACGGAAAGCGGGCGTCGGCGTCGTGGGCGCGGAGGTCAAGGACAGGGACATCCGCGTGCGCAGCGGACGAGAAAATCAGGAGGATCAGGAGAATAGAAATTAACTTTCGGGTCACTTTTTGCCCTTCTTGAGCGCCTTGCGCTTCTCTTCGAGACGGTCAATTTCCTGCTGGAGCTTCTCGCGTTTTTCGCGCATATTCGCCTGCAATTCGTCGCGCTTCGCCTTTAGGCGGGCAAGGTGCGCCTTATTGTAGAATTGCACCTCCGGGAAAGCGTGCAGCGGGTGGCGGAGCAGGAAGCCCTGCGCCATGAGCGCCTCGCGAACCGCCTTGGTGATGGCTTCGGTGTTGTCCGCGCGGACGGATTCTGCCGCGCCGCGAATCTTTGTCAGCACGCCCGCGGAAATCGCGATGTCCGCGATCAGCAGCGCCGTCAGCGTGATGGTAATGGCATCCAGCCAGACAGTCGGGATTTTAGCGAACAGCCCAAACGCAAAGGGTTTCAGCACCTTGACGACGAACACGCCCATCACCCCGAACGCCAGCAGGTTGCTCGCGCACACGCGCCCGTTGATGTTGAAGCGCTTCTGGGAGTAGTCCCACCAGCGCGCGTGGAACAGTTTTTCCATCAGCCAGCTGGTGATATATTCCAGCGTGCCGCAGAGGACGAGGGCGAGCAGGAATGTCGACTCGACCTGTGTTGTCCACAGGGGCAGAAAGTACGCCATCAGCACAGCGCCCGTGCCGTAAATCGGGCACAGCGGGCCGAGCAGAAAGCCGCGGTTGATGAAGCGCCCGAACTGCACGAGCTTACAGGTGACCTCCATGCACCAGCCGAGGAAGGAGCAGGCGAAGAAGAGGAGGACATACATTTCAATTTCTATCCACAAGGCGGTGATTCCCCTTTCGATATGGGTTCATAAGTGAATCATAGCACAAGACGAGGGATTACGCAAGGGGGGGAGACGAGGGGCTTTGCCCCTAACCCCAGCAGGGCGCTGCCCTGCACCTGCCAAAGGGTCTTCGACCCTCTGGACTC
>OIXH01001425.1_pt1 | contig 26912 bp, 23 predicted proteins | sample 1587741 | NCBI WGS metagenome assembly OIXH01 (sample SAMEA3888916, study PRJEB22519) | human gut metagenome | biome: human gut; feature: human-associated habitat; material: faeces | place: Denmark | collected 2011 | reverse complement strand
TTTTGATGGCCACCCCGGTTTCGGGAGGCGCATTTTGACATACTTCGGGTTCTTAATCAGAGCGAAAAGCTGTTGATAGCCTTCCACCCGTGCCTGCTCTGCTCCGACCTAAATGCTTGATGCCTTAAGTACAGGCACATCATAGCACGGCGGCAAAGCGGCGTACAGGTGGAAACTGCCGCGAGAAACCTTCTCGCAGTATAGTCATTGAAATACGAGGGCACGCCCTACCACAAGGAAGGCCGCTTCAACATAGTCTTGTTCAATGCTTGTGGTGATTGTTAGGATATGCATGGCTGTAAACAGTGTCGTTTCCGTGTGAAACATCATGAAGCATCGATTTTTCGCTTCGCTATGCAGAGCAGTAGCACCGCCATGACGGCGGTAAGGTTAGCTATTCAAGCCGTGGCAACAATTAACTTAAAAGAGGATTTTTATGGGTTGTGTAGTCAATATCAAAATAGAAATCTGCCGGGTAGTCTCGGTCCCATTTATAAATGATTAATTTTGAGATTCTTTCTTTGAACTCAGCAACTGATGTATTTTCAACAAAGCAATAATCCTCGACACCGGCATCAGCCAAAAAGCTATCGCTACCGAAAATGTTACATTCCGCTTGAGAAAACAATGGCTCAGAATATGGGGCAACCAATAAGGACGCTCCATTGATAGTTTTCAAAATATTTCTGACAACATTAGCATCTCGACTTTGCCGTCGATGATTAAACATCATCCCATTAGCATTGTCTATGCATACGATAACGGTCATAGATACCCCTCCTCCTTCTTTCCGCCAACGCCAACGCTCTTATAACCCCATCGCCAATCTGCTGTATCAGGCGTAATACGCGACATTCCCCCCAAGGAAAAAGGCTCCTGACCTCTGACGAGGTCAGGAGCCTTTTTTCGCGCCCTCGGCCCGCGGGGGCTGCAGCTTTTGCTGCAAAGCCGCTGAAATGGACGCAGCTTCGAGTGGTTTGACCGGCGGGGCAGCCGGCTCCAAATGACAGCACCTCCTCCGGGAAGAGGGGTTCCAGAGGAGGTGCTGCCTATTGAGGAGAAAGATAGATAGCCGTGTAAATCTATGGCTGCAGCAAGGCGCACAGTGCAGCGTCATCGTGCTCATCCAGCTTGGGAGCGCTTTTGGCGCTCTTATAGCGCTGACCATCGATGCGAATGGGGCAAGCCAGCGTCTGCACGGTGACGCCTCCACTGGTGACAGTGTCCTGCACCATGTCCAGCAGACGAAAGCCCTCGCTGTCCATAAGCTCGTCCCACGTCATGACCCGGGCGCACCAGATGTCCGCAGGCTCCAGAATAGACAGCCAGTATGCGGTAGTCTGCGTCTTCAGATGACGGACGAGAATGGCCTTGATCTCATCCCGCTGCAGGCTCCAGCCGGCGGGATCGGTATAGGGCGCCAGCTCCGGGCAGTCCAGAAGCTGCGCCAGCGTGGGGATGGGGGTCATGGCCAGCGACATATAGCCGTCGGCGGTGCTGTAAATGCCGTAGGGCGCCGCCACATAGGCATTGGCATTGTTGACGCTGCTGCGTACCGGCAGTTCGTGGTCGTTCAAAAAGGCGGTGAAGCCCTCAAACTGGATATCCAGCGCGGACTCCAGCAGGCTGACGTCCACACGCATTCCCTCACCGCTGACGGACCGGCGATACAGGCCGCTGAGGATGCCCTGCACCAGATGCTCACCGGCCATGATATCGGTGATGCCTACGCTCATGGGCAGCGGAGGCTGGGACTGGTTGCCGTTGAGCCAGCACAGACCGGACAGAGACTGTACCAGCAGATCCTGCCCGGGGCGGAGGCTCCACGGGCCGCTGTCGCCGTAGCCGGTAATGCTGCCGTAAATGACAGTGGGATTGATGCGCTTTACCGTGTCATAGTCAAGCCCCAGACGCTCCGCCACACCGGGACGGAAGTTGAACAGCACCGCATCGGCGCGGCGGAGCAGCTCCTCCAGCCGTTGGCGCTGGGCGGGATCCTTCAGATCCACGGCAAGACTCTCCTTGCCGTGGTTCGCGGCATGGAACAGCGGCTGATCTCCGTCCAGCCGCAGGTCGGAAATGCTCAGCAGGCGGTAAAGATCGCCGCCGTTGGGGTTTTCGATCTTCAGCACACGTGCCCCCAGCTCCGCCAGACGAAGTCCGGCGTAGGGGCCGGACAGAAACTGGCTGAAGTCCAGGACCAACATACCCTCCAGTGGCTTCATGTCAGTTCCCCTCCTTTAACGAAAGCTCCGCGGTAATGCGGTTTGTGTCCTCGCCCAGACGGGGCGCCCACTTTCGACTCTTGAGAAGCTGCCCGTCACAGTGGATGGGGCAGCGCGTGGTCAGAAGCTGCGGCAGGTCCGGACGGCGGATATCCTGCGCGAAGTCCAGTGCCCGGTAGGCGGCACTGTCTGCGAGTTGGCGCCAGTTCAGCACGGCGGAAGCCCAGTAGCTGGCATCATCCAGCAGCGTCAGCCACACGGAGGTGGGACGGCCCTTGAGATGGCGGGCCAGTACGGTCTGTATCTCATCGCGCTTCTGGAACCACTGGGTGTCATCTGTGCAGGCGGCCAGCTCGGGGCAGCCCAGAATGTATCCCAGACGGCTGACGGAGCCCATGGAAACGGCGATGTAGCCGTCGGCGGTCTCATAAACGCCATAGGGAGCAGGGACGTTGGGGTGGGCATTGCAGACGCGGCTACGCACCGGCGGCTTGTGACCGTTGTTGAGGTAGGTGGTCAGACCTTCCAGCTGCAGGTAAAGGATGGACTCCAGCAGGGAGACCTCTACGCGGCCGCCCTCGCCGGTGCGGCTGCGTCTGACCAGACAGGCAAGAATACCGTCCACCATGTGCGTACCGGCAAAGGTGTCTGCCATGGAGATGCCCAGCGGCGTGGGGGGCTGATCGCCGTTGCCGTTGGTATAGGCCAGGCCGGACATGGATTGCAGCAGCAGATCCTGACCGGGCTTGCTTTTCCAGGGGCCCTCGGTGCCATAGCCGGTAACGGTGGCGTAGATCAGGCCGGGGTTCAGAACTCTGACGCTCTCATAGTCCAGACCGAACCTGGCCATGACGCCGGGGCGGAAATTCTCAATGAGAACATCGGCCTTCTTCACCAGAGCCTTTACCAGCTTCAGATCCTCGGGGTCCTTCAGGTTGGCGGTAAAGCTCTCCTTGTCACGGTTGATGGCCTGAAAGTTGACGCTGTCCCCGTCGTAGACCATATTTTTCAGGGACAGGCGGCGGCTGTTGTCGCCGGTCTTGGGGTTCTCCACCTTAATGACCCGTGCCCCCAGATCTGCAAGGCGGAGCGCGGCGCTGGGACCTGCCAGATACTGGCTGAAGTCCAGGACTGTAATACCCTGTAAAGGTCGTGTCATGGCTGTTCCTCCTTTGCGCGCATAGCGAGGTAAAGATCGTTGAAGGCGCCGGTCAGCGCAGCGGGGGACAGGCCGTCGCGCACCTGCTGGTAAAGTTGCTTGGCTGCGGCCTCCTGAAACTCGTTCCAGAAGGCGGTCTTGGGACGCAGGAAGCCCTTGTCCAGCGTGTGGATAGTATTCTTGAAGAAATTGTTGGTGAGGCGGTTGTTGCCGTCATCCAGCCACGCGGCACGGGAAGCGGGCTGACCGTCGGCCTGGGTATACATACCGCGCTGCACCTCCGGCGAGGCCAGATACTTGGCAAACGCCACTGCGGTGGGGAGCTGCTCCGCTGTCAGGTGCTTTGTCAGGGCGATGCCCACGCCACCGATCTGCGTAGAGACGGCGGCATCCTCACGCACCAGCGGTGCGTCTCTGAACGTGATAAGGTTTTTGGCATAGCCGCGGCGGGAGTAGTTGACGTATCCGTAAATAAAAGGAGAGTAGATGATCTCGTCGGACCGGCTCATGTCGTCCAGTAGGGTAATGGGGTCTCGCTGGAAAGAAACAGGGTTTGAAACGGCGATCAGGCGGTACAGCAACTCGGCGGCCTCCTGAGCGGCCTGAGAGCGGATACCGGTCGCCAAATCAAAGTAGGCGCCCTGGCTGCATTGGGCGGTCAGGCTCATGAAGGTACTGAACAGGTGGGTGGGGACCAGCGGCAGGGCGAACCGCTCCTTGCCGATACGGTCGCTGAGCCGGATGGCATCCTCCACCGTTTTGGGCGTCTCAACGCCCAGCAGCTGCATGGCGGGGGCGTTTTCGGCGGCCACCTGTGCGGCGGCATCCACCGGCAGTCCGTAGTAATGACCGCCTACACAGTAGCTCTCCAGACTGGGACCCACGGCGTCCCTGGTCAGCATATCGAAGTAGGACGGCTCAATGAGGCTGCTGAGATCCAGCAGAAAGCCGGCCCGACTCCCTGCGGTCATATATGGATGATCGATCATGATCATGTCGTACAGCTCGGCCAGCTTGCTGACGGGAAAGTCCTCAAAATCCTGAAGGGAACGCTTCTTCCAACTGATCTCCACACCGGGATGTGCCTTGCAGAACGCCGTGCTGACGGGGAGCAGCGGGTTATAGCCGCGGGCATGATCCCAGGTAATGCCTTTCAATTCCATAGTATTTCTCCCTATTATGTTCCGAGTGGCCGCTCAGCCGCAGTAAGACCGCCGGAATCGGACGGCCGTGCGGCTGAGCACACTTCTCCTATAAATATACACACGTGTATAATGTTTGTCAACCATCTCCTCTCGCTCCGCGACGATTTTGCCTTGCTTTGAAAGGGGTTGCCGCCAAAAGCAAAAGGAACGGCGACGGAATGGGCGAAGAATTTTAAAAAAGCGAGGAGATATTTGTGAAAAATTACAGTTTCTGAAAGAGAAAATTTACGCCTACGTAGAAAAATGCTACACGAGTAAAAACCCGCCTGTGAATCTCTTGACACAGAATGGTCACGTGTTTATAATCAGGACAAGGTTCGAGAGTTGAGCGCCGCCGGATCTATCTCCTCCCAGAGCCATCCAGACGGCGTCACACCGGACAAGAGTGAGAAACACAGACAAAAAACAACAGAAGAAAAAGGAGAGAACATCATGAAGATGACAAGGAAGATCCTTGCGATGCTTCTGGCCATGGCCATGGTACTGAGCCTGGCGGCCTGCGGCAATCAGAGCACCCCTGCAAACAACGACGGCGACGCCGATCCCGTTGAGCCCATCTCCAAGGTGACACTGCAGGTGGCCTACGAGAACAACCCCGGTGAGCCCATCGACGACGCCGTGAAGGAGTGGCAGCGGCTGGTGAACGAGCGCAGCAACGGCACCATCGAGCTGCAGCTGTTCCCCTCCAGCCAGCTGGGTTCCAAGTCCGACCTGATGGACCAGATCGTCATGGGTGAGCCCATCATTACCGTCTGTGACGGTTCCTTCCTGGCCGGTTACGGCGCGCCTGAGCTGGACATCACCTCCGCACCCTATGTGTTCGATAACTTCGACCAGTGCTGGAAGGTCATCGCCAGCGACTGGTGGGCAGAGCAGGAGGGCCTGCTGGCCAAGAACGGAATCCACATCGTTACCACCAACTGGATCTTCGGTGAGCGCAACATCATCACCACCAAGCCCGTCCGGACGGTGGATGATATGAAGGGCCTGATCATGCGTACCCCCAACACCACCTCCTATGTCACTGCGTTCCAGCTGATGGGCGCCGCGCCCACCGCTCTGGCCATCGGCGATTGCTACACTGCTCTGCAGCAGGGCACCATCGACGGTCTGGAGAACACCTACTCCACCCTGTACGGCGGCGCTTACTATGAGGTCGCCAAGTACATGACCACGACGCATCATGTCAATATGTTCTGCCAGTGGATCTGCAGCCAGACCCTGTGGGAGAGCCTGACCGACGAGCAGCGCACCATCCTGTCCGAGACGGGTGACGAGGCCGGTCTGTTCAACAACGATGTGCAGCTCAAGAGCGCAGGCGACTTCCAGCAGAAGATCGTGGACGCCGGCGTGACCCTGATTGACCTGACCGATGAGGAGCGCGCAGGCTTTGCCGAGGCTGTCCGTCCTCTGTACAGCGATCCTACCGTCACCGCTCAGTGGCGCGACGGCCTGTATGACATGATCCAGGACATGATCAAGTAAGTCCCACTTATTGCCGAATCAACCGAAGCATCAAAGAAATTGGGTAAAATGGGGAGGGCAAGTCAGCGTGCAGCTGCCGCCGGCTTGCCCTTTCTCCACTCTTTTATAGCAAACCATATGCAACGGGGAGGAGCGAGACTGATTTGAACGTTAAGATCACCGGTATTGCGGTACAGGACAGACGTTTTCAGCTGGAAAACGGCGCAGGCTCCGATGCTGTGCACACTGTGCCCCAGTACGCCTACGCCGTATGTGTCCTGAAAACAGACACAGCACTGGAGGGCGTAGGCTTGACCTTTACGCTGGGCGCCGGAAACGATTTGGTCTGTTCAGCGGTGAATTATCTGGCGCAGGAGCTGGTGGGCAGAGAGATTCACGAATTGATGGACAGCTTCGGAGAGACCTTCGCTGCACTGACGGATTCCCCGTGCTATCGTTGGTTAGGGCCTCACAAGGGCGTGATCCATCTGGCACTGGCCAGCGTGACCAATGCCTGCTTTGACCTGTGGGCGAAGGCGGAGGGCGTGCCGCTGTGGAAGCTGCTGATCGACCGCTCCCCCGAGGAGATCGTGCGGCTACTGGATTTCCGCTATGTAGAGGATCTGATGACCAGACAGGAAGCACTCACGATCCTGCAGGACGCCGCGGCTACCCGTGGAAAGCGCATGGGCGTTCTCAAGACCGGCTATCCGGGGTATGACACCTCTGTGGGCTGGTTCAACTATTCCGACGAGCTGGTGGTAGAGAACACCAAGAAGGCCGTGGCCAACGGCTTCACCGCCATGAAGCTGAAGGTGGGCTCTGCCGATTATGAGCGTGATGTGCGCCGGGCCAAGCTGATCCGCGCCGCTGCGGGCGACAGCGCCACCATTATGGTGGATGCCAACCAGCAGTGGACGCTGTCCAAGGCGCTGGTGGTCATCGACAAACTGCGGGAGATGTATCCCTACTGGGTGGAGGAGCCTACCGATCCGGATGATGTGCTGGCGCACCAGACGCTGGCCCGGGCGTTCCATCCCATACGCATCGCACTGGGTGAACACGTGTCAAATAAGGTGCTGTTCAAGAACTTCCTGCAGGCTAACGCCATGGAGATCAATCAGGTAGACGCTCTGCGCGTGGGCGGCATTTCCGAGTTCATCCTCATCAGCCTGATGTCCAAAAAATGCGGTGTTCCCGTGATCCCCCATGTGGGAGATATGGGGCAGATACACCAGCACATGGTGCTGTTCAACCACATCAGTGTGGGGCATCCCAAGCTGTTTCTGGAGTGTATACCGCATCTGCGCAAGTATTTCAAGGATCCGGCGACTATTGAGGGTGGCGTCTATCTGGTGCCGCAGACGCCGGGCAGTTCCAGTGATTTCAACAATTAAACGGATGATCGAGCGTGTATATGACGAATATGAAAGCTGTTAAAATCGACAGAAAGGACAACGTGGCAGTTGTTCTGGGAACGGTCGAACGGGGCGGAGAGGTGGTCTGGCGGGAGAACGGCGAGACATTCTCCGTGCAGGCCAGAGACACCATTCCCGTATACCACAAGATCGCGGTGCGGGACATCGCCGCAGGGGAGCCTGTGGTAAAATACGGTGAGCACATCGGAATCGCGGCGGCGGACATTCCCGTCGGCTCCCATGTACACACCCACAATGTGCGCAACAACAGAGAAGCGCTGTAAAGGAGGTGCGGTCATGGAGTTCTGGGGATATCGCAGACCGGACGGCAGAGTTGGCGTCCGCAATAAGATATTGATCCTTCCGGCCAGTGTCTGTGCCACCGACACGGCCCGTATTGTGGCAGATCAGGTGGAGGGCGCCGTTACCTTTCATAATCAGAATGGCTGTTCACAGGTACCCAGCGACATGAAGCTGACGCTGGATACCATCGCGGGCATGGCGGCAAATCCCAACGTGTACGGCACGGTGGTAATCTCGCTGGGCTGTGAGGGCTGTCAGATGGATCTGGTGGCGACGGAGATACGAAAACGGACGAACAAGCCTATGGAGCGCTTCGTCATTCAGGAGAACGGCGGTACCATCACCACGGTGGAGCGTGCCACCCGCGCCGCCAGAAAAATGGCGCAGGAGGCGTCTCTGCTCCAGCGGGAGAAGTTCCCCATCAGCGAGCTGATCGTGGGAACGGAGTGCGGCGGCTCCGACCAGACCAGCGGTCTGGCCTCCAATCCGGTGATCGGTGAGGCCTGCGACCGGCTGGTGGACATGGGCGCCACCGCTGTGCTGTCCGAGACGACGGAATTCATCGGGGCGGAGCATATTCTGGCCCGCAGGGGCCGCACACCGGAGATCCGTCAGCGGATCTACGACATCGTACACCGTTATGAGGCTGCGCTGAAGCTGGTGGGCGAGGACGTGCGGGACGGCAATCCCTCTCCCGGCAATATGGAGGGCGGCCTGACCACGCTGGAGGAGAAATCGCTGGGATGTATCCACAAGGGCGGCCACCGGCCGGTGGAGACGGTGTATGAGTACGCTGAGAGCATCGACCAAAAGGGACTTGTCATCATGGACACCCCGGGCAACGACCCGTCCTCCGTGGCGGCCATGGTGGCCGGCGGCGCGCAGGTGGTGCTGTTTTCCACGGGACGCGGCACGCCGACGGGCAATCCTGTCGCGCCGGTCATCAAGCTGACGGCCAATCCACAGACCTATGCGGCCATGTCGGATAATATCGACGTGGATGTGAGCCTGCTACTGTCGGAGCCGGAGCGGATGCCGGAGATCGCGGACGCACTGGTGGCGGAGGTCGCCGCTGTGGCCAGCGGAAAGCTCACCAAATCCGAGGCGCTGGGCTACACCGAAATGGCCATCGCCCGCGTGTGCAACTACGTATAGGTGCGGAGATAAATAGCGGCAGCGCCGTTTTTGTCGGATAGAAAAATCAAGTAAGAAAGTGAAGTGAGGTAAGTGGAAAATACGAAGAAAGGGAAGCTCGCCAAGGTCTTGGGCAACTTGGATGTGGGTCTGGCCTGCGTGCTGCTGGCGGGGTTGATCGTTCTGAGCTTCGCGGGCGTGCTCAAACGGTATATCTTCCGTGATCCCATTGCCTGGATGGAGGAGATCCAGCCCCTGCTGTTCCTGTGGGTGGTGTTTCTGGCGGCTGGTGCAGCCTTCCGGACGGGCGGCCATGTGGCCATTGAGATCGTGGTGGATGCGCTGCCCAAGCGGGCCGGCAAGATCATTGAGCGGATCAACGTGGTCATCGAGCTGCTGATCCTGGCATATCTGACATGGCAGAGCTGTGTGTTTTATGCCCAGTGCGTGACCACCAACAAGGTGACGCTGTTTCTGCAGCTCCCCTACTCTCTGGTGTATGTGATCCTGCCCATCGGCTGTGTGCTGATGATCGTCAGCGTTATTTACAGAGAAGTATCTGTTATCCGCGCAGAGCGCGCCGGCAATGAAAAGGAGGGAATTGAAGAATGAGCACTGCTGTTTCCGTGGGCCTGATCCTTGTGCTGGTCCTTCTGTTCCTGAAGGTCCCCGTGTTTGTCTCCATCATCGCGGGCAGCGTGGCCTACTTCTTCCTGAATCCCGATGTCAACGCCATGATCCTGGCGCAGCGCGTGTCCTCCGCGATCCAGAGCTCCTCTTTGCTGGCGGTACCGTTCTTCGTCTGTGCCGGTGTGTTTATGAACTATTCCGGCGTTACCCGCCGCATTATGGCGCTGTGCGACGTGCTGACCGGTCGTATGTGGGGCGGTCTGGCGCAGGTAAACGTGCTGCTGTCGACCATGATGGGCGGCCTGTCCGGCTCCTCGCTGGCAGACGCGGCCATGGAGGCCCGTATGCTGGTGCCCGAGATGGAGAAGAAGGGTATGTCCAAGGAGTTCTCCAGTGTGGTCACGGCGGCTTCCGCCATGATCACGCCCCTGATTCCTCCCGGAATCGCCATGATCCTGTTCGGTTCACTGGCGAACCTGTCTGTCGGTAAGCTGTTCGTCTCCGGTATCGGCGTAGGTCTGCTGCTGTGCGTCGGCGAGATGGTCACGGTGTCCATTATCTCCCGCAAGAGAGGCTATGCGCCCACCCGTACCGAGCGCCTGCACTGGAAGCAGGTGGCCCCTGTGCTGAAGCAGGCCATCCTGCCCCTGATTCTGCCCGTCGTCATCATCGGCGGTATCCGCATTGGCGCCTTCACTGCCACGGAGGCCGGTACGGTGGCTGTGGTGTACTCTATCTTCTTGGGCCTGCTGTACAAGGAGATAGACTGGCAGACCATCAAAAAGGGCCTGGAGGAGACCGTAATCTCTACGGCCGGCATCATGATGATCATCGGCGCAGCTTCCGCATTGTCCTGGGTGCTGACCAAGGAGCGCATTCCCCAGACCATCACCGAGCTGATGCTGCAGGTCACGGACAACAAGTATGTGTTCCTGCTGCTGTGCAACCTGTTCCTGCTGTTCGTCGGTATGTTCATCGAGGGCAACGCCGCCATGATCGTGCTGGTGCCCCTGCTGTATCCTATCGCTACCGTGACCTACGGCATCAACGCCATCCAGTTCGCCATGATGTTCATCTTCAACATGGCCATCGGGTCCCTGTCTCCTCCGATGGGCACCCTGATGTTCGTGGTCTGCAACGAGACAAAGTGCAAGCTGAGTACATTCATAAAAGAGAGCATACCGTTCTACATTGTTCTGCTGGTAGAGCTGATCCTCTTTGCGACGGTACCTGTCCTGACCACAGGTCTGGTGGATTTGATTTATTAACGGATATCTGGTATGATCGCTGCAGTTCCGCAGGGCGGCTTCGCTCTGCGGAACTGTCCATACAGACAAAACCATAGAACAGGAGGAACGATATGTTTCAGGATATTTACTATGAGGATTATCAGGTGGGCGCTGTCCGCGAGACGGTGGGCCGCACGATCACCGAGACGGACGTGGTGATGCACGCCGGTCAGACCGGCGATTTCTTTCCCCATCACATGGACGCCGAGTGGTGCAAGACCACGGAATTCGGCCAGCGCATTGCTCACGGCACACTGGTGTTCAGCGTGGGTGTCGGCATGACGGCGTCCGTCATCAATCCGGTGGCCTTCTCCTACGGCTATGATAAGCTGCGGTTCATCCGCCCTGTGTTCATCAACGATACCATCAAGGTGAAGGTGACGATCAAGGATAAGTACCCCAGTCCCAAGCATCCCGGCAAGGGCTTCGTAGTGGAGAATGTGCAGGTATTCAACCAGCATGACCAGCTGTGTCTCACCGCGGACCATCTGCTGCTGTGTGAGATGAAGGGCTGACACAGACCGCCGCCGCGGCGGGTCTGTTTTCATGCAAGTGCCAAGCAAAGGGCTGGCAGCCGAAGATCCGGCTGCCAGCCCTTTGCTGTTATCGTGTTAAATTGCGGGGCGCGGTCAGGGCTCGATATGACGAACGCTCTTTCGCAGGTATAGATCCACGTCGGGAATGACGTAGTCGCTCTGGGAGGCTTCGCCCGTTTCCACCAGTTCGATGAGACGCAGCACCGTTTCCTTGGCGGCGGCCTCGCAGGAGGTGGCCACGATGGACAGCGGCGGCGTTGTGTACAGGGCCATGTCCACCTCGTCGATGCCGATGAGGGAGATGTCCTCCGGTACCCGCAGGCCATAGTCGCGGATGGCGCCGAAAGCGCCCATCAGCATGGAGGCGGAGGCAGCGCACAGCGCGGAGGGAAGGTCGTCCTTGTTGCGCTGCAGCAGGGTCATGGTGGCGTCATAGCCGCCGGAGCGGCGGTTGAACGCGCCGTGCTCCAGATATTTTTCCCGGTCAAAGGGGATACCGGCGGAGGTCAGCGCCGTTTCAAAGCCGTCCAGACGGTCCTGCACGGTGATCTTGTTGATCTCGCCGGTGATAAGGCCGATCCGCCGGTGGCCCTGATTGACCAGCGCCTCGCCGGCCAGCCGGCCGCACTTGAAATTATCGTAATTGACGGTGATGATGTTGGGAGCGGGGCTGCGGCGGGTCTGGTTATACAGCACCAGCTTGTACTCGTGGGCGGCCAGACGCGCCAGAATGGACTGGTCGAGGTGATCGCCCATCAGGATGCCGCCGGCAATGCTGCGGCTTTGGAACAGGCGGTCGATGTCGCTCATGTTTTCCTCATGGAGGATCGTGATCATCAGGTTGTAGCCGTGACGGTTGGCAATGTCGATGGCAAAAGCGATATAATCGTAGAAGAACTGCGAACGCGAGATCGTATACTCATCCTGCACGGCGGCCAGATCCACAATGAAAAGACCGAAGACCTTGCTCTGCTTTCCGACAAGGTTGCGTGCGGCCGCATCAGGGAAAAAATGATACTCGCGTACAACGCTCTCCACCCGCCGGCGGGTCTTTTCGGAAACATTGGGATGCCCGTTCAGAACTCTCGACACAGTGGTGCGGGAGACATGGGCCAGCTTTGCAATCTCGGATGTATTCATACCTGCTCCATTTTGTGTAAAATAATATAACTATCATATAGTTTTTTTCGGAATTGTCAATCTCTTTTGCACAAATTTTTCTGCGATTTCTCTACTGAACGACGAAATTGCAACACGTGTAAAAAATTGCTTGCACAACATGACCCTCTATGATATAGTAAAACCGAACAGGGCCCGCGGCGCTGCTTTGCCCAGGCTGCGGCCGGTCGCTCACGATCCCACGATGTGGTAAAACTGAACAGGAAAAAATTTTTCCGCAAAAAAGAACACGTGTTTATTTTGTGGGACAAGGTAGCTCTGGTAAAACCAAACAGAAAGGAAAGATGTGTGGTATGCAGGAAAAAGGTAAAGGCGTTGTGATCTCTCTGGAGGGCAAAAATGCGATCGTGACCGGCGGCGGCGGCGGTATGGGCCGCTGCACGGCGCTGACCCTTGCCGCCGCAGGCGCGAACCTGCTTGTTTCCGATGTGAATGCGGAGGCCGCCGAGGCCGTGGCCAAGGAAGCCGAGCAGTACGGCGTCAAGGCCGTGGCCATCAAGTGCGATGTCACCGTGAAAAGTGAGGTGGACGCCATGGTGGAGCTGGCCGTCAAGACCTTCGGACGGATCGACATTCTGAACCATGTGGCCGGTGTGTTCGGCGCTGTGGACTTCCTTCAGGCGACGGAAGCCGACTATGACAAACAGCTGGACATCAATGCCAAGGGTACATTTTTTGTGGACCAGGCGGTGCTGAAGGTCATGATCCCCAACCGTGCGGGCAAGATCGTCAATATGTGCTCGCAGGCCGGTAAGTACGGCTTCCACACCAATGTGGCGTACACCGCCTCCAAGTTTGCCGTAGCCGGCATGACCCAGTCCATAGCGCAGTACGCCGCGCCCTATAACATCAACGTCAACTGTGTGTGCCCCGGTGTGGTGCGCACCAACATCTGGGAGCGTGCGCTGGATGACATTCGCCGTCAGGGCGGCGACGCCGAGGCGTATTTCCAGTCCCGGCTGCAGGATATCCCCCTCAAGCGCGCACAGACGATGGAGGATGTCGCGCATATGTTCCTGTACCTGTCTTCCGATTTCGCGGACAACATGACGGGTCAGTCCATCAACATCACCGGCGGCAAGATCATGCACTGACCGGCCGGCCCAAAATAAACGGAGGAATTGCAAGATGAATCAGATCATGGATAAGTTTTCTCTGGCCGGTAAGACCGCGCTGGTCACAGGCGGCTGCTACGGCATCGGCTTTGCCATTGCCACCGCGCTTCACGGCGCCGGTGCGAAGGTGGTGTTCTGCGCCACCAGCGACGCTTCTGTGGAGAAGGCGCTGAAGGCCTATGAGGCCGAGGGCATCACCGACGTGAGGGGCTATGCCTGCGACGTCACCGACGAGGAGAAGGTGAAAGCGCTTATCGCCGCCATCGAGACGGATGTGGCTCCGCTGGATATTCTGGTGAACAACGCCGGTATCATCAAGCGCATCCCCATGTGCGACATGGACGTGGAGGACTTCCGCCGCGTGGTGGATGTAGACCTGGTGGCGCCCTTTATCGTGTCCAAGGCCGTGCTGCCTGGCATGGTGGAGCGTGGTCACGGTAAGATCATCAACGTCTGCTCCATCCTCAGCGCTGTGGGCAGAGAGACGGTGGCGGCCTACGTTGCGGCTAAGGGCGGCCTGAAGCTGCTGACCCAGAACATCTGCTCCGAGTTCGGCGGCAGGAACATCCAGTGCAACGGCATCGGCCCCGGCTACATTGCCACCCAGCAGACCGCGCCGCTCCGTGAGCGTCAACCCGACGGCAGCCGCCATCCCTTTGACCAGTTCATCGTGGGCCGCACACCCGCCGGCCGCTGGGGTGAGCCGGAGGACCTGATGGGCCCTGCTGTGTTCCTCGCCTCCGACGCATCCAACTTTGTGAATGGTCAGGTGCTGTATGTGGACGGCGGTGTGCTGGCCTACATCGGCAAGCAGCCCTGAGCAGGCGCAGCTTTTCCTAAATCTATACAGTCAAGATCGATCAGATGAAATCGAGGTAATGGGCAATGAAACATAAAGCTGTTATGGACGGCAACACCGCTGCGGCGTATGCCTCCTATGCGTTTACTGAAGTGGCGGCCATCTACCCCATCACCCCCTCCTCCCAGATGGCGGAGGTGGTGGACGAATGGGCTGCCAAGGGCAAAAAGAACCTGTTTGGTCAGCCGGTGAAGGTCATCGAGATGCAGTCCGAGGCGGGCGCCGCCGGTACCTGCCACGGCAGCCTGCAGGCCGGTGCGCTGACCACGACCTATACCGCATCTCAGGGCCTGATGCTGATGATCCCGCCCATGTTCCGCATTGCCGGCGAGCAGGTACCCGGCGTGTTCCATGTCTCCGCCCGCACCGTGGCCCAGAATATGTGGGCCATCTACGGCGACCAGTCCGACGTAATGACCTGCCGTTCCATCGGCCTTGCCATGCTGGCGTCCGCCAGCCCGCAGGAGGCCATGGACCTGGGCGTGGTAGCGCACCTGTCCGCCATCAAGGCCCGTCACGCCTTCATGCACTTCTTTGACGGCTTCCGCACCTCCCACGAGATGCAGAAGATCGACGTGCTGGACTACGAGGATCTGCGTCCGCTGGTGGACTTCGACCAGATCGACGCTTTCCGCCGGAACAGCCTGAACCCCGAGCATCCCAGCATCCGGGGCACCACGGCCACCGGAGAGACGTTCTTTCAGGGACGCGAGGCCTCCAACGGCCATTATGACGCGATCCCGGGTGTCGTGGCCCACTATATGGACGAGATCAACAAGCTCACGGGCCGTCACTATGCGCCCTATGAGTATTACGGCGCGGCCGATGCCGGCGAGTGCGTGGTGGCCATGGGCTCCGGCGCGGAGACGCTGCGGGAGACGGTGGACTACCTCAACGCCCGCGGCCGCAAGGTGGGCATGATCTCCGTGCATCTGTTCCGGCCCTTCTCCGCTGCGTATTTTCTGAAGTCTCTACCGGAGACTGTGACCCGCGTGGCTGTGCTGGATCGTACCAAGGAATCCGGCTCCGCCGGTGAACCGCTGTATCTGGACATCAAGTCCGTTCTGGTGGATTCCGGCCGAAGGTTCGACGCCATTGTGGGCGGACGCTTCGGCCTGTCCGGCAAGGATACGACGCCCGGCATGATGAAGGCGGTGTATGATAACCTACTGCTGGACAAGCCCAAGAACAGCTTTACGATCGGCATCGACGACGATGTCACCTTTACGTCCCTGCCCTATGAGGAGATCGACACCAGCGGCAGAAACATGGTGTCCTGCAAGCTGTGGGGCGTGGGCGGCGACGGCACCGTGGGCGCCAACAAGAACTCCGTGAAGATCATCGGTGAGGCCACCGATAAGTACACACAGGCCTATTTCTACTACGACGCCAAGAAATCCGGCGGCGTGACCCAGAGCCATCTGCGCTTTTCCGACGAACCCATCCACTCCACCTATCTGGTGCAGTCTGCGGACTTCGTGGCTGTCCATAACGCCGCGTATCTGGAGAAGTTCGACGTATGCAGAGAACTGAAGCAGGGCGGTACGTTCCTGCTGAACTGCCGCTGGAGTGCCGATGAGCTGGATGAGAAGCTGCCTGCCGCCCTGAAGCGCCAGCTGGCAGAGAAAAACGCCCGCTTTTATACCATTGACGCCTCCGACATCGCGCTGAAGCTGGGACTGGGGAACCGCACCAACACCGTGCTGCAGGCCGCTTTCTTCCAGCTGGCCGACATTATCCCCATGGATGTGGCGGTGAAGGCCATGAAGGACGCCATCAGCAAGACCTACCTGGTCAAGGCCGGTCAGAGGGTGGTGGACATGAACTGCGCCGCCGTGGACGAGGGCATTCGCGCCCTGCACCGGGTGCAGATACCCGACAGCTGGAGGAATGCACAGGAGGCTGCCGCTGCGGCGGATAAGCCCACCGACTTCCTGCACGACCTGATCGAGCCCATGAACCGTCTGGAGGGTGACAGGCTGCCGGTGTCTCTGTTCCAGAAGTATGGTACCGTAGACGGCACATGGCCCAGCGGCACCTCTGTGTACGACAAGCGTACCGACGCCGTACTGCTGCCCAAGTGGGACGCCGCCAAGTGCGTGCAGTGCAACCAGTGCTCCGTCGTATGTCCCCACGCGGCCATCCGCGCTTTCCTTCTGACGGAGGAGGAGTGCGCTGCCGCACCTGCCTCATTTGAGACGGTGCCCGCCCGCGGCGCCGGTCTGGACAAGTACCGCTACCGCATCCAGGTGTCCCCCTACGACTGTCTGGGCTGTGGCCAGTGCGTTACCAGCTGCCTTGCCAAGGATACGGCGCTGACCATGGTGGGCGCGGAGACGATGATGGCCGACCGTGACAACTGGAACTACGCCTTCGATCATGTTTCCATCAAGGAAGACGCGGTCAATAAGAAGAACCTCAAGGGCCTTCAGTTTGCCCGTCATTACTATCAGTTCCCGCCGGCCTGCGCCGGCTGCGGTGAGACGGCCTATGTCAAGATGGTCACGCAGCTGTTCGGCGACCATATGTATATTGCCAATGCCTCCGGCTGCACGGCCGCCCACGGCGGCTGCCTGCCCAGCACTCCCTACTGCAAGGACGAGCGGGGCTTCGGTGCACCCTGGGAGCAGTCTCTGTTTGAGGACACCGCTGAGTTTGCCTATGGCTTCCTCGCTGCCCACGACACCATCAATACCGAGCTGGAGAGCGCTGTGAAGGAGCTGCTGGAGGCCGGCGTGGCAGCGGATGCGTGCCGGGCCTATCTGGACAGCAAGGGCGATGCACAGGCCAGCCGTCAGACGGCAGACCGGCTGCTGGAGGCCCTGCGCAGCGTGGAAAAGGGAGGTGCCCACGATGCGGCGGTGAGCTGTATCCTGCAGAACGCCGAGTTCCTCAGCAAAAAGTCCGTGTGGGCCTTCGGCGGCGATGGCTGGGCCTATGACATCGGCTTCGGCGGTCTGGATCACGTTCTGGCCGCCAACAAGGACATCAATATGCTGGTCATGGATACTGAGGTATACTCCAATACCGGCGGACAGGCATCCAAGGCTACCAACATGGGCGCTACGGCGCAGTTCGCTGCCGCCGGAAAGCGCACCAAGAAGAAGGATCTGGGCATGATGCTCATGAGCTATGGCTACATCTACGTGGCGCAGGTGGCCATGGGTGCCGATCCCGCTCAGACGCTGCGGGCCATCCGCGAGGCGGAGTCCTATCCCGGTCCCGCCGTGGTGATCGCCTACGCCCCCTGCACCGCCCACGGTATCCCCGGCGGCATGAGTCATGCACATCAGGAGATGAAACGCGCGGTGGAGGCCGGCTACTGGAGCCTGTACCGCTACGATCCCCGTCTGACCGCAGAGGGCAAGAACCCCTTCCAGCTGGATTCCAAAGCGCCTACCGGCGACTATGTGGACTTTGTCAAGGGCGAGCGCCGCTTCGCCGCCATGGCCGCCAAGTTCCCCGAGGAGGCGGAGAAGCTGTTCCGGCACGCGCAGAAGGACGCGCAGGAGCGCTACGAGACTTACGCCGCCATGAGTCGGCAGAAATAAGCCGCAAGGCCGAAAAAGAAAGGATACCGTACAGATGAAAACTGCACAGGAATATAAGGACAGCCTTCGCCGGCGGAATATCAAGGTCTACCTCAAGGGCGAGCTGCTGGACCCTGAGACGCTGATCGACCATCCCTTCATCCGCGGCCATGTCAATGCCGCCGCTATGACCTACGCGCTGGCAGGCACCAAGGAGTATGAGGAGCTGATGACCGCCACCTCCCATCTGACCGGCAAGAAGATCAACCGCTTCACCCACGTCCATCAGAGCACCGAGGATCTGGTGAAGAAGGTGAAAATGCTGCGCATGATCTCCCAGAAGACCGGCACCTGCTACCAGCGCTGCGTGGGTTTCGACGCCATGAACGCCACCTATTCTGTGACCTACGAGATCGATCAGGCCATGGGCACTAACTACCATGCGCGGTTCAGGAAGTTTCTGGAGTATGTACAGGACAACGATCTGATGATCTCCGGCGCTATGACCGATGTAAAGGGTGACCGCAGCCTGCGCCCGGGTCAGCAGAAGGACCCTGATATGTTCGTGCATGTGGTGGAGAAGCGGGAGGACGGCATTGTCATCCGCGGCGCCAAGGCCCACATGACCGGCATGGTCAACAGCCACGAAATGCTCATCATGCCCACCATGGGCATGATGGAGGACGAGGCGGAGTACGCGGTGTGCTGTGCGCTGCCCGTGGATGCCCCCGGCGTCATCCATATCTTCGGCCGTCAGACCAATGACGACCGGAAACTGGAAGGCGAGATTGATCAGGGCAACGCCCGCTATGGCGTGGTTGGCGGCGAGTGTCTGACCATCCTGGAGGATGTGTTCGTACCTTGGGAAAACGTCTTTATGTGCGGCGAGTATCCGTTCTCCGGAATGCTGGTAGAGCGCTTTGCCTGCTACCACCGGCAGAACTACGGCGGCTGCAAGGGCGGCGTGTCCGACATCGTCATCGGCGCCGCCGCCACCGTGGCCGACATGAGCGGCTATGGCAAGGCCACCCACATCAAGGATAAGCTCAACGAGATGATCCATCTGGCCGAGACCCTGTACTGCTGCTCCATCGCCTGCTCGGCTGAGGGCAAGCCCACCGCCGCGGGCAACTATTATGTGGACCCCCTGCTGGCCAACGTGGGTAAGCACAACGTCACCAAGCTGATCTACGACATCGACCGCCTGGCCCAGGATGTGGGCGGCGGTATTCTGGCCACGCTGCCCTCCGAAGCCGACTTCCGCAGCCCTGAGGTCGGCAAGTACGTGGAAAAGTACATGCGGGGCGTGGCCTCGGTGCCCACTGAGGACCGTATGCGGATGATCCGCCTGGTGGAGGTCATGACCGGCGGCGTGGCTCTGGTGGAGTCCATGCATGGCGCCGGCTCGCCCCAAGCCCAGAAAATCATGTACTCCAAGCTCTCCGGCCTGGAAAGCAAGAAGAAGGCAGCTATGAAGATCGCCGGTGTAGACCCCAGCAAATATTCAAAATAAGCAGGTCCCCGCCTTGAAGGTAGGCGTCAAGTTCTGCGGGCACTGCGCGCCCCGCATGGATATGGCGGAACTCTGCAAAACGCTGCGGGCGCGGGCGCCCGAGCTGGTCTTTGGTTACTATGCCAGAGACCCCGCCGTGGACGTGCTCCTGATTCTCAACGCCTGTCAGGCCGAATGCGCCAGCCGTCCTGATTTCCAGGGGCCAGTGATCCTGGTCTCCCCCGACACAGTGGATCACTGGCCCACCCCTCCTGAACAGCTCTGCAGCAGTATCCTCCGCCGGATTCAGGCGGTATCCCGGTCCGGCTGAAGCGGCGTGCAGAGCGGTGCGAAACGGAACTGAGGCGGAGGAATCGTCAGCGGGCGGTTCCTCCGCTTTTTTCCAACGAAAGGAGCAATTCTGATGCGGGAAGCCATCGAACAAGCCCTGGACGAATACGCCCGGCCGATCCTGCGGGAGCACTGCGGCGAGGTGGAAGTCACCCGGATCCAGGGGGACACCGTTTATGTGCGGCTTCTGGGCCAGTGCGCCGGCTGTGCCGCGGCCTATTACACGGTGGACGAGGTTCTGGAACGAGTGCTGCGGCAGCACGTGCCCGGCGTGGAGCATGTGGAGCTGGACACGCTTGATCTGGACCTTTATCAGTATGCCAGACAGTTGCTGCGGTGGGAGAGTCCGGGATAATCTCTCCTACCCGCGCCAGATCAAAGAAGGGAGCGACTATATGAGTAAAATCGTCAGTATGGACACCGCGCTGGACCTGATCCGGGACGGTGCCGTGGTGGGCACATCGGGCTTTATGATCGCCGGGACCCCCGAGTCCGTCTTTCGCGCCATGGGAGAACGGTATGCGCAGACGGGCCACCCCCGGGACCTGACTTGTGTGTTCTGCGCCAGCCAAGGCAATGCCGAGGGGCAGGGCTACGATCACCTGGCCCAGGACGGCATGATCGCCAAGATTATTGGCGGCCACTTCGGCCTGACACCCAAACTGGGCAAATATATGGCGGAAAACAAGTGTCAGGCCTACAACTACCCCTTGGGGGTGGTGGCGGGCATTTTCCGGGCGGCCATCCAGCAGCGCCCCGGCGAACTGACCAAGGTGGGTCTCAAGACCTTCGTGGACCCCCGATTGGAGGGCGGCAAAATCAATGCCGTCACCACCGAGGACCTGGTGAAGGTGGTGGAGTTTGAGGGGGAGGAGTGGCTGTGGTATCCCACTCCCAAGTTTGACGTGGCTATTATCCGCGGCACCACCGGCGACGAGGACGGCAACATTACCTTCTTGGATCCTCCCGAAGGGAAGAACGGTGACCAGTGGTACTGGGAGATTACTCCTCGCGACTACGGTCCGAAGTATGTGACCCCCGAGTTTGAAGCGAAGATCACTCTTCCTGCGGATAGCGGCGACGGCGCTAAATTGAAGGAAGACGAAATGATGAAGGAATTTGTGGCAAAGCCCTATCCTGTTGTGAACTACACCGCTGAACAGTCCGAAGAGATTTCTTCTCTGACGGTGGACATTTACAAGTATGTTAACGAGACCTGGGCCAGCTGGATTGTCAACGGCGGCATCGACGAGCAGTGGGATGCCTATGTGGATCAGTTGAACCAGATGGGTCTGGAGCGTTTAATGGAGATTTATCAGGAAGCTCTGGATGTTTACAATAACGCGGGCTAATGGACAAATATTGATTTGTTGAGATTTTAGGAAAGCTTTCGAGCAAGACCTGAAGGCTGTTCCGGCCTTCAGGTCTTGCCTTGCTTTCATCGAAAATTCAAGAAATCAAATATGGAGAACAACAGATAGTGTTGGAGGAGTTTCATGGAGAAAAAAGTATTTCGCGTGGGAAGTGTAGGCATTGGTGGAATTTCTCAAGGCGTTCACCTTCCCGGAATTCACAAAAGCCCGGATCTGGAACTTGTGGCCGTGTGCGATCTAAAGCCTGAGCGCATGGAGTACGCCAGAAATACATACGGTATTCGAGAAGATCACTGCTTTGCGGATTATCACGATTTGATTGCTTGCCCGGATGTGGATGTGATTGACATTTCCACTTCCAACAACGCCCACTTCGAAGTGGCCAAGGCAGCTATTGAAGCCGGAAAACCGTTTTGCTTGGAGAAACCTGTCACCTTAACAGCGGAGGAGGCCGACATTTTGGCCAAAGCCGCACAGGAAAAAGGGATTCCCAATATGGTGTGCTTTTCCTACCGCTTTAAGGCTGCTGCCCGCTACGCCAAGGAATTGGTGGAGAAGGGAATGTTAGGCGACATTTATCACGTTTACATGCAGTATCTGCAGGGCGGCGGCGGTCCTTCCTATGATTTGCCCCGTTCTTGGAGATACCAAAAAGAGCTGACCGGAACCGGCGCACTGGGCGATTTGGGCTGTCACGCTCTGGATTTGGTAAGTTTTGTCACCGGTAAAAATTACCGGAAGGCTGTGGGACATACGGATACTTATGTGACCCAGCGCCGTCTGGAAGAGGGCGAAGGATACGGTCCGGTAGATGTAGATGACTTCTGCCATTACTTGATGGAGATGGATGGAAAGACTTCGGCGAATTTCTCTGTCACCCGATTTGCCTATGGCAGAGGAAATTACCAGCGCATGGAAATATACGGAAGCAAGGGCGGCTTGGTGTACAGCTTGGATGTTACTCCCGGTGTAGATGAATTAGAGGTCTGCTTTGGTTACCCCTATGACAGGTCCGGAATCTACACAAAGCTTCCTATTCCCCAGCGTTTCCAGTGCGATCAGATGCAGTCCTTTGCGGATATTCTCAACGGGTGCAGCGATGGCATGGCTGCCACCATTCAAGACGGCTGCCGCATTCAGCATGCATTGGACGTAATTATCCGCTCTGCGGAAGAAGAAAAATGGCTACCCTGTGATTAATTCATGATATGAGAGGAGTTTTTTTAAAATGGCAATTCGAGTAACTGTTTGGAACGAATACCTTCATGAGGTTCAATTCCCGGAAGTGGCTGAGGTGTACCCCAAGGGAATTCACGGCTGCATCGCAGACTTTCTGAAGGAAGCCGGTATGGATGTGAAAACCGCCACGCTGCGAGAGCCGGAACACGGACTGACTCAGGAGGTTGTAGACAATACGGATGTGTTGATTTGGTGGGGTCACATGGCTCATCAGGAAGTGTCGGATGAGATTGTGGATCGCGTTTACAATCGTGTTCTGGAAGGAATGGGCCTTATCGTCCTTCATTCCGGCCATGCCTCTAAAATCTTCCGGAAGCTGTGCGGAACGGATAGCTGGAAATTGAAGTGGCGCGAGGACGGCGAGAAGGAAATCCTTTGGGTTGTAGATCCCAGCCATCCCATTGTAGACGGTCTGGACGAGAAAATTATAATTCCGCACGAGGAGATGTACGGTGAGCGCTTTGATATTCCCCAGCCGGATGAGCAGGTGTTTATCAGCTGGTTCGAAGGCGGAGAAGTGTTCCGCAGCGGTTGCTGCTGGCATCGCGGAAAAGGAAAGATTTTCTACTTCCGTCCGGGCCATGAGGTGTTCCCCATCTATCATCAGCCGGAAATTCAAAAGGTGATTGTCAATGCGGTGAAGTGGGCAGCGCCCATCCGTTTCCCCAATACCACCTTTGGAAATCCTGCACCCATTATGCCCGTTAAGGGAGAGATGGAACATAGTGTTCAGGGGCTTCACGACCAGAAGAGCATCTCCTAAAAAGCAGATGTGTTTCTCTCTTAATATCTCTTAACTAAGGAACCAATGTGAAAAGGCCAAGGTTCTTGCGCGGGAAGCAGGGATAACGAAAGCGCGCCTTTCATCAGCATCAGCCGTTGGAAGGCGCACTTTTTATCTGAAAAATTATTTCCCGGCAAGAGGATTCGAAAAAAGTCAGGTTCACTCCTGCAAAATAGATATCGCTTTTTGGTACTGCTGCTTTTTCCAGGTGTCCAGCAACTTATAGTCTCCTCTTTGCAACTCACTGACCAAACGAGCGTAGGTCGGCGCGATTTCATCGGCAGAACAATCCTCCACCAAATTCACAATCTGATTTTCCAGAAATTTCTGTTTTCGTTCGTCTGCCGTAGCCAGACGTGTGTTGGAGTAGAGGGAAAACAGGATTTCGTAGTGAATGATCGGAACAGTGTACTGGCTGTCAATGCCGATAGGTTTCATCGGTTCTGCATTCTTGAGCAAATCTCCAAGCCCGGAGCGCTCCAAAGCATTCTTCTGTTCGGGAGAAGGCTCCATGTTTTGCAGATAAAATGCTGCCAACAGTCTGGCTTGAAATTGGCTTTGTGTGCTGCTTTTAACAAACAGGGTGGAGACGTATTGTTCCTCGAAATTGTTGCTGAGTGCCGGTTCCCGTCCGGAATCCGAGAGGATGGGCGAGAGGATTTCATATTGTTCCCAAATTGGGTGGCTTTCCGGGAGCAGGGAGAGCAACTTGCCCAGCGAGGGGGAAGCCGCCAAAAAGATCTCGCCGTTTTGCAGCTGTCTGAGCAGGGACTCTTGACTGAGGGTGAACACATCGCGGGAAAGCAGTCGCTCACGGAACAGGGTGTTCATAAACTCCAGTGACTCCAAAGTACCGGGGTGAAAAAAAGGATCCTCCCACGCAGTGCCGGTATCGGCGGTGACGCCAAACATCTGTTGAAGACTGGGAAGCTCCACGTAGCAGGGAATCAACTCCGGATAGGCTTTCCGAACGGCTTTTAGCTGTTCCAAGCAATACGCTTTGGACAGGGGCTGCTGACTATCCCAGTGGATTTTTTCCAGAATGTCCTTGCGACCAATCATAGCGGCGGCAGACTTGGTAGAGGTATCCTCAGAGAGAATGGTTCCGGTATGTGGATAGGCGTAAACATCTCCCTGAAAATTTCCGCACCACCGGATAAAGTTTTCGGGCAAGGTAAAGCCGGGAATTTCCTTGTTCAGCAAGTCCTGCAGAGCCCAGGTAGTTCCGGTTGTTTCCAATCGTTTAAAGTTGGAATCGGTGTACCAACAGGTGACCACATCTGCAGAGATTCCCGATGCTGTCATGTTCAAATATTTTTCAATGGTGCAAAGGGAGCGTTCCACAGGTGTTCCGGCCAATTCGGTGCAATCCTCTTGGGAGAGAAACAGGTCAGCATAGGAGGAATCCGTTTCGCCATAAGGGGTTATGAAAATCCATTTCAAAGCGGTTTCTTTCTCGGAGGATGTCGTCTGAAAGGGAGAGGGACTGGAAGTTGAGGGTGAGCGAATACAGAAAATAAGAAAACATACGGCAATCAACCCGACAAGCGTTTGAGCAAGCTTATAGGGAAATAAGCTTTTGCGCTGTTTATCGTTGTGTGGAGTATCCATGGCAATTCCTTTCTTTTGGAGTATAGCTGTGTCGACTACGAGTCGATAGGAAAAATTGACATTTTTTGCTATACTTGTTATACTATATCATAATAAGCCAATAATCTCAAAATGTCCAGAGGTTTTTTATGTAAATTTTATAAAAACTGAGTTTGAGATTTTAATACCGGTTTTTTGATGATAGGAAAGGAGAAAAAAGTGAAACAGTGGCTGAGTCGGATGAAACTAGCGCACAAAATGGTTCTTGGATTTTTGGGGCTCATCGCTCTACCGTTTACCTTGCTGTCGGTGTTCAGTTTTGCCTCGGTTGCGTCGCACTATGAACATCAGCTGGCGCAGGATGGGCAATATATGCTGAACATGGTAGTCAGCGATGTGAACGAAAAAATGGATCATGTGGAAATGTTGATGCAGGTTGTCCTGCAATCAAAATCTGATTGCTTTTCTGTCTCACGATTACAATGGTGCCGTCTCTCACGAGGAGTACACGCAAACTGTGATGCCGTTGCTGCAGGGAGCGAGCAACGCGGTGTCACCGCCTCTGGAACGCGTCTATTTACTGACGAAAAACACTACCATCCCGGAGGGCTACAGCGCAGTGTACCATTATGATTCTGTTCCAAAGAGTATTCCCACAGAGCTGTTGGAGAACGGAAGGGAAGCCACTTGGTATCATGCGGAGATAGACGGAAAAGATGTGTTGTACTACCTTTGTCCCATTGTTTCCTCGGTATATAAAAATCAGGGGTATCTTTTGGCCAAAATGCAAGTGGACGAGTTGTTCCCAGAGTTCGGAATGCCGCAACAGAATGGTGTGGCCCTATTCCTACTGGATGAGGAAAACCGACCTAGACTCAGCAATGTAACTCTGAATTCTGATTTCCGTTTCCCGCAAACCGCAGGTTCTCAAGAATCTGTGCGGTGTTTTTCCACCGAGATTCAGCGGGTTCCTCTGCGCGTGGGTGTGGCGCTGCCAGTGTCGGAACACGGATATTTGCAGCAGAGTTCTCTGCTCATCTTAATCTTCATGGGTTTTCTTTCGCTACTGTTTTTGTCTCTGTTCTTTTCCATGATTCGCTCCATCAACTCTCGTCTTCAGAGGTATGGAGATGAGATGGAGCGCATTGCCGAATCCGGTTTCAACGGGGAGTTAGCGGTAGAACGTCAGGATGAAATTGGAGTGATTGGAAATCAATTCAACCGTGTCTTGGGCAGAATGCGCGTCTTGATGCAGGAGAATATCCAAAAGGAAACCGCATATAAAGACGCTCAGTTAAAGGCTCTTCTGCTTCAGATCAATCCGCACTTTATCTACAACACCTTGGACATGTTTGCCGGAAAGCTGACTTTGGACGGAGAGTTTGAAACGGCGGATTACATTTGCGACTTTGCCCAGATGATCCGATATAACACCATGACGAGCACAGAGCTCCCTTTGGAGAAGGAACTGGAGCATGTGATTAATTACGTGAACCTGGAGAAGTGCCGGTATGGAGACAGCGTGGAGCTGCGGATTCATGTCCCGGAGGAGCTTCGGCAGATCATAATTCCTCGCTTTTTGCTTCAGCCTATTGTGGAGAATTCCTTTGAGCATGGATTTACCGGGATGGCTCCGGAGGAGAAAAGGCAAATTATCATCACGGCCCGCAAGATGGGTGACCGAATGATTCTTCGTGTACGGGATAACGGCAGGGGAATGAGTCTGAAACAAGTGGAGGAGATGAATCAAAAATTCTCTCAGCCCTATGATGCCATAGCTTTGCGTCATCAGAAAGAGCATGGAATTGGGCTGGATAATATCAATGATCGACTTCAGATTTTTTCTCATTCCAATGATCGTTTGGTACTGAGGAGTCGGGAGGGAAAGTATACCAGTATGTTTATTTTACAAACATTATAGCAGTTTTTTAGAAAAGGTAAACGCAAAAAGCTGTCTTATAACGGTGTGCTTTTCGCCGGTGTTGTCCAAGTAAGACGGAGAGTTTGACAGAAAAGCGGAGGATGCAGATGCTTACA
>OIXH01001423.1_pt1 | contig 26923 bp, 38 predicted proteins | sample 1587741 | NCBI WGS metagenome assembly OIXH01 (sample SAMEA3888916, study PRJEB22519) | human gut metagenome | biome: human gut; feature: human-associated habitat; material: faeces | place: Denmark | collected 2011 | reverse complement strand
TCCCTCCTTACTTCTTCTTATTTGCGATGGTGCGTTTCGGACCCTTGCGGGTACGAGCGTTGGTCTTGCTGCGCTGGCCGCGCACGGGCAGGCCACGGCGATGACGCATGCCGCGGTAGCAGCCGATCTCGGTCAGGCGCTTGATATCAAGCGCGGTCTGGCGGCGCAGGTCGCCCTCCACGATGTAGTGGTGGTCGATGCACTCACGCAGCTTTGCTTCTTCCTCTTCGGTGAGGTCTTTGACTCTGGTGTCGGGGTTAATTCCGGTTGCCTCGAGAATCTTGGTTGCGCTGGTTCTGCCGATACCGTAGACATAGGTGAGACCGATCTCGATTCTCTTGTCCTTGGGCAGGTCAACGCCGGCTATACGTGCCATATTATACGATCATCCTTTCGAATAATTGTTCCGCATTCTTTAACACGGAGACTTGTTCCCGCCGGAGGGGAGTCCCCCGTTTGATGCGGATGTTGTTTATAAGGACAGGCTTTTAACCTTGTCGCTGAGTTGATGCGGGGCTGCGCCCCTGTTTCTGCTTAGCCCTGACGCTGCTTGTGCTTCGGGTTCTCGCAGATGACCATGACTTTACCCTTGCGCTTGATGATCTTGCACTTCTCGCACATGGGCTTCACGGAAGGTCTTACTTTCATTTGTTATACCTCCTACTTGCTTCTCCAAGTGATCCTGCCGCGGGTGACGTCGTATGGAGACATCTGCACCGTGACCTTGTCACCGGGGAGGATCTTGATAAAGTTCATCCGGAGCTTTCCGGAAATGTGAGCCAGTATGGTGTGACCGTTGCCGATATCCACCTGAAACATAGTGTTGGGCAGGGACTCTACTACCGTGCCCTCAAGTTCGATTACATCGTCTTTTGCCAAAGTAATTTTCCTCCAAAGTTCGGTGTTGACGTTTTGTCAAATATCCTCTGCCATTGTGAGTATTTCCGGCTCGCCATCCGTGATGAGGATGGTATTTTCATAGTGAGCCGAGAGGGAGCCGTCCGCGGTGACGACCGTCCAGCCGTTGGGCATTTCCTTCACTTCGTAGCCGCCGATGTTGACCATGGGCTCGACCGCTATCGTCATGCCGCGCACAAGGCGCGGATCGGGACGGTGGCCGAAGCGCCGGTCAGGCCGGTAGTTCGGAACCTCAGGTGCCTCATGGAGCTTGCGCCCCACGCCGTGGCCGACATAATCGCGGACGACGGAATAGCCGTGGCTCTCCACGTATTCCTGCACCGCCGCGCCTATATCGGAGATGCGGCAGCCCTCCTTGGCGAACTTTATGCCCTCAAAGAAGCTCTGTCTCGTAACCTCGATGAGCTTTCTCGCCTCTTCGCTTATCTCACCGCAGGGGTAGGTGCCGGCGCAGTCGCCGACGAAGCCCTTATAGGTGGCGCCGAGGTCGAGGGACACGATGTCGCCGTTTCGGATCACTCGCTTGCCGGGGATACCGTGGATGATCTCATCGTTTACCGAGATGCAGGCGCTGGCCGGGAATCCGCAGTAATTGAGGAAGGTCGGGTATGCGCCGCTCTTGACAATGAAGTCATGCACATGTTTGTCTATCTGCTTTGTGGTCACGCCGTCGGCCACTGCCTGCCGGGCGATGGAACGCGCGGCGGCGGTGATCTTGCCGGCCTGACGCATCAGCTCAATGTCTCTGACTGACTTAATAGTAATCGTTTCTGCCATCGTCAGATACCCAGAGCCTTGGTGATCGCGGCTGTTGTTGCTTCAATGCTCGGCTGGTTCTCCACGGACTTCAGCTTGCCGCGGGCTTCATAGAAAGCCTTCAGCGGTTCGGTTTCCTTATGATAGGTCTCCAGACGCGCCATGACGGTTTCGGGAGCGTCGTCCTTGCGGATCGTCAGCTCGCCGCCGCAGAAATCGCAGAAGCCTTCGACCTTGGGAGGATTGTTCTCCACATGGAAGGTCTGGCTGCAATCCTTGCAGGTACGGCGGCCGCCCATGCGGCGCACGATAACGTCGTCCTCCACCTCGATGGAGAGCGCGCAGTCGACGCCGATGCCCTTTGCCTCCATGGCCTCGGCCTGAGGAATGGTGCGGGGTACGCCGTCAAGGATATAGCCGTTGGCACAGTCGGGCTGGGCGAGGCGCTCCTCGATGATGCCGATGATGACATCGTCGGGAACGAGCTTGCCGGACTCGACATAAGCCTTCGCCTGAAGTCCCACGGGCGTGCCATTTTTCATGGCAGCCCGCAGGATATTGCCTGTGGAAATGGTCGGGACATTGAGCAGCCTGCTCAAAATCTCAGCCTGAGTACCTTTGCCGGCGCCGGGAGCGCCCAAAAGTATAAGTCTCATAGCCTTACTCCTTTTATCAGGACAGGAAGCCCTTGTAGTTGCGCATAAGCATCTGGGCTTCGAGAGCGCGGACGGTCTCAAGCGCGACGCCGACAACTATGATAATGGAGGTGCCGCCGAGGGACAGGCCGGTGAGAGCCGCGGCATTGCTGAAGTGGGAGATCAGGATGGGTACGATAGCGATGATGCCCAGATAGATCGCGCCGAACAGGGTGATCTTGTTCAGAATCTTCTGGATGAACTCGCTGGTCGGCTTGCCGGGACGGAAGCCGGGGATGTACCCGCCGTTCTTCTTCAGGTTATTCGCAACTTCCACGGGGTTGAACTGAATGGTGGAGTAGAAGTATGCGAAGAAGATTATCAGCAGGAAGTAGATTATCGCGTAGGGGATGGAGTTGTTGGAGAACCAAGTGTTGACCCAGCCGTCGGTCTTGCCGGTGAAGGCCACGATGGTCGCGGGGACGGAAGCGATGGACTGAGCGAAGATGATGGGCATAACGCCGGACATATTCACCTTCATGGGGAGGTGAGTGCTCTGGCCGCCGTACATCTTGCGTCCGACAACTCTCTTGGCATACTGAACGGGGATCCTGCGCTCCGCATCGTTGACGAAAACGATGAGGACGATCATTGCGACTGCGCCGATGAGCATCAGCAGTGCGAGCCACCACTGGAGATTTCCGGCGGTGATGTTGCGCACGGTGGTGATGAGGCTGGTCGGGAGGCGGGAAATGATGCTTGCAAACAGGATCATGGAGATGCCGTTGCCGATGCCGAATTCGGTGATCTGCTCACCGAGCCACATGATCAGCGCGGAGCCGGAGGTGAAGGTCAGGATGATGACTATCGCTGACCAGATGCCCTGAGCGTCTGCGTTGAGCATATTGTTGTTCTTGATGAGCATGTAGTATGCGAAGCCCTGAATCAGGCCGATCGCAACAGTGGCGTAACGGGTGATGGAAGCTATCTTCTTTCTGCCTTCCTCGCCGCCCTCCTTGCTCAAACGCTCCAGCGAAGGGATAGCAATGCAGAGGAGCTGGATGATAATGGAGGCGTTGATGTACGGCTGGATGGACAGGGCGAAGATGGTCGCGTTCGAGAACGCGCCGCCGCTCATAACGTCGAGCAGGCCGAGAATGGTGCTCTGCTGCTGGGCAAAGTACGCATTCAGCAGGGCGATGTTGACGTCGGGAACAGGGATGGCGTTGCCAAGACGGTAAAGGAGGATGATGACCAGCGTAAAAAGAATCTTCTTGCGCAGCTCTTCGATCTTCCATGCATTACGCAATGTCTGAAGCACTTAGACCACCTCTGCCTTTCCGCCGGCCGCCTCAATCTTCTGTTTCGCGGTTTCGGAGAAAGCAGCAGCTTTGACAGTCAGCTTCTTGGAAACCTCGCCGTTGCCAAGGAACTTTACGCCATACTTGCACTTGGAGATGATGCCTGCGTCGAGCAGTGCCTGCGCGTCTACGACTGCGCCGTCCTCGAACTTATCGAGGGCTGCAACGTTGACGGAGGTGAGGGGCTTTGCAAAGATGTTGTTGAAGCCTCTCTTCGGGATGCGGCGCGCCAGAGGCATCTGGCCGCCTTCAAAACCGATGCGGGTGCCGCCGCCGGAGCGAGCCTTCTGACCCTTGTGGCCACGGCCGGCGGTCTTGCCGTTACCGGTGGCATGGCCTCTGCCCTTGCGCTTGTCGACATGGGTGGAGCCGGCTACGGGAGAAAGATCATTGATATACATTCTCTTGCCCTCCTTATTCTTCGGTTACCTTGACAAGATAGCCGATCTGGGCGATCTTGCCGCGGGTCTGGGGATTGTCGGGCTGTACGGTCTCGTTGCCGATCTTGTGCAGGCCGAGGGAGTAGGCAGTGGCGATGTGCTTATCGTGTCTGCCGTTGAGACTCTTGACGAGCTTGATTCTGAGATTAGCCATGTTTCGCCCTCCTTAACCCTGAATTTCTTCAGGAGTCTTGCCTCTGACGGCTGCGACCTGAGCCGCATCACGCAGAGACTTGAGGCCTTCCATAGTGGCTGCGACGACGTTCGCGGGGTTGTTGGTGCGCAGGCACTTGGTACGGATATTCTTGATGCCGGCTGCCTCAACGACTGCACGGACTGCGCCGCCGGCGATAACGCCGGTGCCTTCGGGTGCCGGCTTGAGCAGGACACGGCCTGCGCCGAACTCGCCGATGACCTCATGGGGAATGGTGGTGCCGGTCAGGGTGACGGTGGTGATGTTCTTCTTAGCATCCTCAAGACCCTTGCGGATTGCCTCGGAAACTTCGCTCGCCTTGCCGAGACCGAAGCCGACGCGACCCTTGCCGTCGCCAACTACGCACAGCGCGGAGAACTTCATGACGCGGCCGCCCTTGACGGTCTTGCTGACGCGGTTGAGGGAAACTACCTTCTCGATGAACTCGGAGGGAGCCTCGTCCTTGCGACGATCTCTTCTGTCATTATTGTATGCCATTATAAGTTTTCCCCCTTCCTTAGAACTTCAGGCCGCCCTCACGGGCGCCCTCTGCCAGTGCCTTCACGCGGCCGTGATAAATGTAGCCGCCGCGGTCGAACACGACTTCTTCGATGCCCTTCTGCAGAGCGCGCTCTGCGATGGCTGCACCGATCTTCTTTGCGGCTTCGCAGTTGCCGCCGTTGCCTTCAAATGCCTTCTCAACGGTGGAGGCGGAAACGAGGGTGTTTCCTGCTACGTCGTCGATGATCTGGGCATAGATGTTGCTTTCGCTGCGGAATACGCACAGACGGGGTCTCTCGGCGGTGCCGGAGATCTTGCCGCGTACTCTGTTGTGGCGCTTGATGCGCTGTCCTCTGGTATCAGGTCTCTTAATCATTCAGGCACACCTCCGTTTACTTAGCACCGGTCTTGCCTTCTTTGCGGCGGATAACTTCGTAGTCGTACTTGATGCCCTTGCCCTTGTAGGGTTCGGGAGGTCTCTTACCACGAACTTCTGCTGCAAACTGGCCGACCTTCTGCTTGTCGATACCCTTGATAACGACATGGTTTGCATCGGGAACGTCGATCTGGATGTCCTCGGTCTCAGGGACGATGACCTGATGAGAATAGCCGATGTTCAGAACCAGATTCTTGCCTTCCTTGGATGCACGGTAACCAACGCCGTTGATCTCCAGCTTCTTCTCGAAGCCGTGAGTCACGCCCACTACCATGTTGTCGACCAGAGTTCTGGTCAGGCCATGGAGGGAACGGTTCTCCTTGGTATCGTCGGGACGGGAAACGTGGATGACGCCTGCGTCGACGTCGATCTTCATCTGAGGAACGAGGTCACGCTCAAGAGTGCCCTTCGGGCCCTTGACAGTGATGTGATTGTGCTCGTTGACGGATACTTCAACGCCAGCGGGAACAGTGATGGGTGCTCTACCTATTCTAGACATTCTGCAGCCTCCTTACCATACGAACGCAAGGACTTCGCCGCCAACATGCTCTTTGCGAGCCTGCTTGTCGGTCATAACGCCCTTGGAGGTGGAGATGATGGCGATGCCCAGTCCCTTGAGGACGCGGGGCAGCTCGTCGGCGCCGGCGTAAACGCGCAGGCCGGGCTTGCTGACGCGGCGAAGGCCCTGGATGGCCTTTTCCTTGCCGGGAAGGTACTTGAGGGTTACGCGGATGACACCCTGAGTGCCGTCGTCGATGAGCTGGTAGCTCTTGATGTAGCCTTCGTTGAGAAGGATCTCAGCAATGGACTTCTTCATCTTGGACGCGGGGATGTCGACGGTTTCATGCTTAGCGCTGCCGGCGTTGCGGATGCGGGTAAGCATATCTGCAATGGGGTCGGTGATCTGCATTTGGTTTTCCTCCTATATTAGAGTTACCGCAGCCTTTGGCTGTCGGTTCAGGCGGCGAGGTTCCATGCCAATGCTTGATTGGCCATGGCCTTTCGTCATCCTCAGACTGGACTTGCTCCATTCCGCTTTCACGGTTTGCGTAAGGGCCGTTAAAGCTCCATATCCGCGCCCCCAGTCTTCGTCCACAAATCGACCCCACCTCGTTGGGCTTCGATTTGTAATGGGACGGGGGATGCGTCGGGCTTGCTCCATTCCGCTTTCACGGTTTGCGTAGGAGCCGTTAAAGCTCAACTTCACACTCTCAGTCTGTTTATTCACAGGCGGGAGGGATCGGCTCCCGCCGTATGAAACATTTGTTTTGCGCTCTTTCAAGCGCGCTGATTTTGCGCTGGATTATATCGCGCGAAATCAGAAGCTTGCCTTGCGGACACCGGGGATCTGGCCCTTGTAAGCCAGCTCACGGAAGCAGATACGGCAGATGCCGTAGTTGCGGAGGTAAGCATGGGGACGGCCGCAGATCTTGCAGCGGTTGTACTTACGGGTGGAGAACTTTGCAGGAGCCTGCTGCTTCAGAATCATAGATTTCTTTGCCATTTTTAACTCCTCCTTAGTTCATAAACGGTGCGCCCATGAGCTTGAGCAGCTCGCGCGCCTCTTCATCGGTCTGAGCGGTGGTGGTGATCGCAATGTTCATGCCGCGCAGCTTCTCGATCTTATCGTACTCGATTTCGGGGAAGATGATCTGCTCCTTCAGGCCAAGGCTGTAATTGCCGCGGCCGTCGAACGCGTCTGCGGAGATGCCGCGGAAGTCGCGGACACGGGGCAGAGCAACGTTGAAGAGACGGTCGAGGAACTCCCACATGCGATCCTGACGAAGGGTGACCTTTACGCCGACCTTCATGCCTTCACGCAGCTTGAAGTTTGCAACAGACTTTCTTGCAACGGTAGCAACGGCGTGCTGACCGGTGATGGCGCTGATGTCCTTGATAACGGCGTCGAGAGCCTTCGCGTTATCCTTGCAGTCGCCGCAGCCGACGGAGACAACGATCTTGTCGATCTTGGGGATCTGCATGGTGGACTTGTACTGGAACTTCTCCATGAGAGCCGGAGCAACTTCCTCAAGATACTTTTTCTTCATTCTTGTCATAGTAAGTTATCTCCTTTCTCAGATTTCTGCGCCGCACTTCTTGCAGACGCGGGTCTTCTTGCCGTCGGTGATCTTGTGGGCGACGCGGGTGCCCTTGCCGCACTTCGGGCAGACAAGCTGTACCTTGCAGGCGTAGATGGGGGTCTCAGTCTTGATGATGCCGCCATCCTGACCCTGCTTGCGGGGCTTCTGATGCTTGGTAGCAACGTTGACGCCCTCGACAACGACCTTCAGACCCTTGGGATCGGCAACCAGAACCTTGCCCTGCTTGCCCTTGTCCTTGCCGGACAGAACGATGACTTTATCGTCTTTCTTAATGTTCATTCTCTGTGCCCTCCATTAAATCACTTCGGGAGCCAGGGACAGGATCTTCATGTACTCCTTGTCACGCAGCTCACGGGCGACGGGTCCAAAGATACGAGTGCCGCGGGGGTTCTTATCACCGGTGTTGATAAGGACTGCTGCGTTCTCGTCAAAACGGACGTAGGTGCCGTCGGCGCGGCGGACGGGCTTCACGGTGCGAACGACGACTGCCTTGACGACATCGCCCTTCTTCACGCTGCCGCCGGGTGCTGCCTTGCGGACGGAGCAAACTATTACGTCACCAATACTTGCATACTTGCGCTTGGAACCGCCAAGCACGCGGATGCACTTAAGCTCTTTGGCGCCGGTATTGTCGGCGACCTTCAGATAAGTTTCCTGCTGTATCATTCTGGCGCCTCCTTACTTAGCCTTCTCTACGATCTCGACCACGCGCCATCTCTTGTCCTTGGACAGGGGGCGGGTCTCCATCACGCGGACGATATCGCCGACGCCGCACTCGTTGTTCTCGTCGTGCGCCTTCAGGCGGTAGGTACGTCCAATGATCTTCTTATAAGTCTTGTGGGCAACGCGATCCTCAACGATGACGACCACGGTCTTGTCCATCTTGTCGGAAACGACCTTGCCTACGCGGGTCTTACGGGAAGTAGTTCTTTCTTCGTTCATTTTTCCTTACCTCCTCAGTTCTGCTTCTCGCGCAGTACGGTCTTGACACGAGCGATGTCACGGCGCACGGCAGATATCTTGGTGGGGTTGTCAAGATGATTGGTGGCATGCTGCATACGGAGCATGAACAGATCCTTCTTGAGGTCGACGAGCTTGGTCTCAAGCTCTGCCACGGACATGGAACGTATTTCGTTTGCCTTCATCTTATTCACCACCGTTCTCAGACTCGGTGCCCTTCGCAACTATCTTGGTCTTGATGGGCAGTTTGTGGCTTGCCAGACGGAGTGCCTCACGGGCGACATCTTCGGGAACGCCTGCGATCTCGAACATGACTCTGCCGGGCTTAACGACTGCGACCCAGTACTCCGGGGAGCCTTTACCGGAACCCATACGGGTCTCGGCCGGCTTTGCGGTGACAGGCTTGTCGGGGAAGATCTTGATCCAGACCTGACCGCCACGCTTGGTGTAGCGGGTCATTGCGATACGTGCCGCTTCGATCTGGTTGGAGGTAATCCAGCCCGGCTCCTGTGCCGCCAGACCGAATTCGCCGTAGTTTACGACGTTGCCGCGAGTGGCTTTGCCCTTCATGCGGCCGCGCTGTACTCTGCGGTACTTAACTCTCTTAGGCATTAACATTATGCGTTGCCTCCTTCCTTAGCGGGAGCAGCGGGACGGGGTCCGCGGTTGTAGCCGCCCTGACCTGCCGGTCTGCTGCCGTAGCCCTGACGGCGCTCGCCGTTCTGGCCGCGGTTGTCGCGGTTGTAGCCGCCCTGACGGCGGTCTCCGCCGCGGCGATCGTCTCTGCGGCGACGCTCCTGCGGCTTGCTCAGATCCATGGTGCGCGGGGTGGTGCGCAGAGTCTGGGAGAGGACTTCGCCCTTATAGATCCAAACTTTGACGCCGATGCGGCCGTAGGTGGTGTTAGCCTCTGCGAAGCCGTAGTCGATGTCGGCACGGATGGTCTGAAGGGGAATGGTGCCCTCGTGGTAGCACTCGGATCTTGCGATCTCAGCGCCGCCCAGACGGCCGCCGCACTTGACCTTGATGCCGCGTGCGCCCATTCTCATGGCGCGGCCCATGGCGTTCTTCATCGCGCGGCGGAAGCCGATGCGCTTCTCAAGCTGCTGTGCGATGTTCTCGGCGACGAGCTGTGCGTTGGTGTCGGGGGTGCGAACCTCAACGATGGAGAGAGCGACGGGCTTGCCGATCAGCTTCTCGACCTCGAGGCGCAGGCGCTCGATCTCTGCGCCGCCCTTGCCGATAACGACGCCGGGACGGGAGCAGTGGATATAAATGCGAACCTTTGCGGAATCGCGCTCTATCTCGATGGTGGGAACACCGGCGGAATAGAGGGTCTTCTTCAGATACTCGCGGATCTTGTAGTCCTCGACGATGAGATCGCCGACCTTATCTTCTCTTGCGTACCAGCGGGAATCCCAATCCTTGATAACGCCAACACGCAGTCCGTGGGGATTAACTTTCTGTCCCATTTAATTCTGCCTCCTTCCCTTAGTCTCTCTCAGCCACAGCGATCATGATGTGGCTGGTGCGTTTGTTGATGCGGTACATACGTCCCTGTGCTCTGGGCATGCCTCTCTTGAGGATGGGGCCTGCGTTTGCGTAGGTCTCGCAGACGTAGAGCTTCTCGGGATCCATTTCAAAGTTGTTCTCAGCGTTTGCCATGGCGCTCTTGAGGACCTTGATCATCAGCTCGCAGCCGGCCTTGGGAGTGTTCTCCATGAGAGCCATTGCGACCTTGGCGTCCTTGCCGCGGATCATGTTGCAAACGATTTCGACCTTGCGGGGAGAAATACGGGCGTATTTGTGCTCCGCACGGGCAATTTTCTTTTCGTCCATTTCTTCTCCTCCTTACTTACCGGTCTTGCTGCCGGCGTGTCCGCGGAAGGTACGGGTGGGAGCGAACTCGCCCAGCTTGTGGCCAACCATATCTTCAGTGACATACACGGGAACATGACGGCGGCCGTCATGCACAGCGATGGTGTGTCCGACGAAGGACGGGAATATGGTGGAGGAACGAGACCAAGTCTTGACGACCTGCTTGTTGCCGGTCTTGTTCATCTCATCGACGCGCTTCAGCAGCTCAGGCGCTGCGAAGGGGCCTTTCTTTATGCTTCTGCTCATTTACGTTCCCTCCTTACTTTGCGTTGCGGCGCTTGACTATGAACTTATCAGTGTGGTTCTTAGTCTTGCGGGTCTTGTAACCAAGTGCGGGCTTGCCCCAAGGAGTTACAGGGCCGGGACGGCCGACAGGGGACTTGCCTTCACCACCGCCGTGGGGGTGATCACAGGGGTTCATAACGGAGCCGCGCACGGTGGGACGGATGCCCATGTGGCGTTTGCGGCCGGCCTTACCGATGTGAACGTTGGCGTGGTCGATGTTGCCGACCTGACCGATGGTAGCGAAGCAGTCCATGCGGACCTTGCGGTACTCACCGGAGGGGAGGCGGACAGTCGCCATACCGTTTTCCTTAGCCATCAGCTGAGCGGCGACGCCGGCGGAGCGGACAAGCTGAGCGCCCTTGCCGGGGTACAGCTCGATGTTGTGGATAACGGTACCGACGGGGATGTTTGCCATGGGCAGAGCGTTGCCCGGCTTGATATCGGCCGCGGCGGAGGAGACGATCGCATCGCCGACGCTCAGGCCGACGGGGGCGAGGATGTAGCGGCGCTCGCCGTCTTCATACTCGCACAGGGCGATGAACGCGCTACGGTTGGGGTCGTACTCAAGACGGAGAACCTTTGCGGTCATCTCGGTCTTGTCGCGCTTGAAGTCGATAACGCGGTACTTCTGACGGTTGCCGCCGCCCTGATGGCGGACGGTGATGCGGCCGTAGCTGTTGCGGCCGGAGTTCTTCTTGAGAACCTCGACGAGGGACTTCTCAGGCTTGACGTGCTTCTCAACACCGTCGAAGCCGGAGACGGTCATCTGACGTCTGGCAGGAGTAGTAGGTCTGTAAGTTTTGATAGACATTCTCTATTCCTCCTTAAACCATGCCTTCGAACAGCTCAATGTTCTTGGAGTCGGCACTGAGCTTTACGACGGCCTTTTTCCACGAGGCGGTCTTACCCATGGGGTAAGCGCCGGTGCGCTTCGCCTTGCCTCTGACGTTCAGGGTGGTGACCTTGACGACGGTGACGCCGAAGATCTCCTCGATAGCCTTGGCTATCTCGATCTTGTTTGCATCCTTGGCAACTTCAAACGCGTACTTCTTGATGTCCAGATCTTCCATGGACTGTTCGGTGATGAGGGGACGGATAACGATATCGTATGCGGTCTTCATCAGGCGTACACCTCCTCGATCTTGGCGAGGGCAGCCTTGTCAACTACCATAACGCCGTTGGTGAGAATCATGTAGGGGCTGAGGATGCTGGCGATGGTGGTCTCGACGCCGGCGATGTTGCGGGCGGACTTGACGACCTTCTCATCCACGCTCTCGGTAACGACAAGAGCCTTCTTCTCAACGCCGATCTTCTTGAGGAAGGAGTTGAAAACGGAGGTCTTGATCTCTTCGACCTTCAGGCCGTCAACGACGACGATCTCGTTCTCCGCTGCCTTTGCGGACAGGGCGGACTTGAGAGCCAGACGCTTGACCTTCTTGTTGAGAGTATAGCTGTAATCGCGGGGCTTGGGAGCGAAAGCTACGCCGCCGTGAGTCCACACGGGGGAACCGGTGTAGCCGGCGCGGGCACGGCCGGTGCCCTTCTGACGCCAAGGCTTTCTGGTGGAGTAGGAAACCTCGCCCTTGGTGAGCGCGCTCTGGGTGCCCTGACGGCAGTTGGCCAGATGATTCTTGACGGAATCATGCAGGACGCTCTTGTTCGGCTCGATGCCGAAGATGGCCTCGGAGAGCTCGATCTCGCCGATCTTCTCGCCTGCCATATTGAAAACGTTAGCTTTAGGCATTTATGCTGCTCTCCTTTCTTTACTTGGTACGGGCGGAAGCCTTCTGCGGGTTGACACGAGCGGAAGCCTTCTGCGGGTTGAGGCTGATGCCGGCGGCCTCGCCCTTCTTGACGGGCTGGGTCTTGACAGTGTTCTTGATATAGACGATGCTGCCCTTCGGGCCGGGAACGGCGCCGCGGATAGCGATCATGTTCAGCTCAGCGTCGACCTTGACGATGTCGAGGTTCTGGACGGTGACCTGATCAACGCCCATGTGGCCAGCCTGCTTCTTGCCCGGGAAAATGCGGGAAGGATCGGTGCTGGAGCCCATGGAACCGGCGTGACGGTGAACGGGGCCGCCGCCGTGGCTGGTGGGGGTACGGCCCTGACCGAAGCGCTTGATAACGCCCGCGTAGCCTTTACCTTTGCTGATACCGGTGACGTCGACCTTGTCGCCTTCTGCAAAGACGTCAGCCTTGACCACGTCGCCGACTTCGAGCTTGCTGCTGTCCTCAAGACGGAACTCCTTGAGGTGCTTGACCATGCCTACGCCCGCCTTCTTCAGGTGACCCTGTTCGGGCTGGCTGAGCTTCTTCTCGGCCACTTCTTCGTAGCCGAACTGGACTGCGTCATAGCCTTCCTTGTCCTTGCTCATCTTGGCGACGACCACGCAGGGGCCTGCCTCGATGACGGTCACGGGAATGACCTTGCCAGTCTCATCGAAGATCTGCGTCATGCCGACCTTCTTGCCGATGATGGCTTTCTTCATTGTATTTCCTCCTATTGGTTATTGGTCGTCTCGCATGGTCCGGGATTGGGTTCCCGTCCGGAGGCTGACGACTTAACCCGTCCGCATACGCAAGCTGCGGACTATGGGTCGTTTACTTGTGTGGGTGGGTTAGGGTTTTGCTCAGAGCTTGATCTCGATCTCGACGCCTGCGGGAACCTCAACGCTCATCAGAGCCTCGACGGTCTTCTGGGTGGGGTTCATGATGTCGATAAGGCGCTTGTGGGTGCGGCGCTCAAACTGCTCGCGGCTGTCCTTATACTTATGAACTGCACGAAGAATGGTGACGATCTCGGTCTTGGTGGGCAGGGGGATGGGGCCGGAGACCTTTGCGTCAGTGCGCTTGGCGGCTTCGACGATAGTCTCGGCTGCCTTGTCGATGAGCTGATGATCGTAAGCCTTGAGGCGGATACGGATCATGTTCTTGTTGGTTGCTGCCATGTTTTTTCTCCTTTTCGTACGTTTTTGTGCGGCGGCATTGGCTCCGCCGGAAACTATGCGTACGGATGAAACCTTTTCTATACACACAACCGTGCGTATCAGACCAAGTCCGAAAAACAAACCGGCTTTTTGAGCCGGTCGATCCCCGTCCAAGCGATATACGCGTATATGGATCAGGTTCCAGCCGCCCGATTACGCGCCGGACATGCATCCGGCACCGGACATACTCCACGGAAGTTACCTCATTTCTGAGCAATCTCCCGCTTCATCGCATAATACGCCCGTGCTCTCGCACACGCGCTCATTTAATATACCAAGTTATTGCCCGTATGTCAAGCAAAAATTCAGTATTTCTGCAAAAATTTTCGGCATATTTTTTGTGCAGGTATACGAAATAAATTTTCGGGGAAATAACCCCCTTGGCGCCCCTTCTAGGGGAGCTGGCACGTAAGTGACTGAGGGGTCGCCGGGGTAAATAAACTGCTAGTTGGGAAAAGAAAGAGTTATGTATAAAAGAAGCCTCTTGGCTCTCTTGTCCGCGCCCTGCTGCACATGTTCTTTGACAGACTGAACACCGGGGCGGCAGATGCCGCTCCGGTGTTCCCTACTTTCTATTTTCCTACTATTATAATATATCACCACAACACCCGTCACGCGATGGTCTCGATGGCGACGGCGGTGCCGCTGAGGGCGGCGCGGACGGCCTGCTCGGTCGAGGCGCTGACGTACACGCGGACAAGCGTGTCGATATCCGCAAGCTCCGACCAATCCAGATTCTCGCCGCTGTTGATGATATACATCTCGGTCAGACCCTTGAAATCATGCAGATTATTCGCAGAATCCAGCTTGCAGTTCTCCAGCGTCAGGCTCACGATGCCGCGCTCGCGGTCGAAGCTCTTGAAGAAGCTGCCGCGCAGGTCACAGTCATAGCAGGCAAGGCTTGTCAAGCCGCCGTGGCGCAGGATCGGCCTCAGCTCGTCGAGCGTGCAGTTGGACACTGCAGCTTCGGTCAGCTTCGTAAGCGGCTTCATCACGGTGAAGTCCGAAACTCTCGCGCCGATGAAGCTCACACTGCGAAGCTGGATACAGCGGTTGATGTCGCCGAGGTCGCCCAGCGGGCAGCCGTCGGTCGTCAGTTCGCGCAGCTTCGGCAGGTTGCTTATGCTCTGAAGCGAGACGACGCGGCAGTTCGAGATGTTCAGCCGCTCGATGTTCAGCGCCGGCAGCGACTCCAGCGACGAGAGTTGCTGGTCACAGATCCAGAGCGTGTCAAGGCCGGTGAAGTATTTCAAGTCATCAAGACTGCGTATCGTCCCCTGCTCCGGCAGGTTTGAGCGCAGGAGGAGCGACATGGTCGGATCCTCAAAATAATACTCATCGCCGATGATGTACAGCTCGTGCAGCCCGGCAAGGTCGGAGACGGTGATGTCCCCGTCCGCGATGCCGGTATAGTCGCGCGCGGCGCGCTCGAAAATGTCGTTCTCGAAGCTGGCAATCGTGCTCTGCGGCAGAGTCTCGACTGTGACGACGTCGGTGGTCAGGCGCTCGATAAGGCCGGTGAAGTAGCCGATGGTACCGAGGGTGATGACCGCGGCGAGCAGCAGCACGCCGACCGTGCCCCAGACGATGCAGCGGGCAAGGCGCTTTTTGCGGCGGTGCTCCGTCTCCGGCGGCTTCTCCTTCGATTTGCGCGGCTTTTCGGGCTTCGGCGCGGGTGCGGGAGCGGCTTTCGGCGGCTCCGAAAGCTGTGCTTCGGCGGGCGCGCCGCCCTCGGCGAACAGCTCCGCGTCCAGCAGCGGGGCGGAATAAAGCTTGCCGTAGAACTCCTCGTCGCTCATGTTGTACCGCATGAGGGCGAAGATGCTGCCGATCTGCATCTCCATGCCGGGGGTCATGTCCGTGTTTTCGATAAACACGTTGATAATGCGGAGGCGCTTGGAGAGCGCGTAGTGCATCTCGCGGCGGCAGTTGTCGGAGCGCATATAGCTGTTGGAGATGAAGGCGACGACGAGCTGTGCGCCGGTCAGGTGACTGGCGATGCACTCCGGCCACTCGCTGCCGACCTCGATGCCCTCGTCGTACCAGATCCGGTAGCCGCGGTCGTGCATATGTGTGACGACGCTCATCACGGCGTCAGAGTCCGCGTGGGCGTAGCTTATGAATATGTAGGGCTTGTCGCCCTCATAGGGTTTGAAATACCGCATTTTTCATCACCTTTTGTGTGTTTTGGTGGGGGTGGGGTGCCGGGAGGGAAAAGAAAAGGTTATGTATATGAGAAGTCTCTTGGCTCCCTCGTCAGAGGGAGCCAAGGGGCGGAGATTATTTCTCACGCTTCACTGTTCTCTTCCCCTATCGCTTTTACTCTGGCGGTTGCAGCAACAGCTGCATCCAGCAACGACTCCGCTTCTTCGCGCAGAACCGCGCCGGCTTTTGTCAGAGCGATGAAGCGATTATCCCGCTCGATAAGGCGTACGCCAAGCTCCTCCTCCAGCGCCGTGACCGTACGGCTGACCGTGGAATGGCTGATATACAGCCGCCGCGCCGCGCCCGTGAAGCTCCCTTCGTCCGCGACGGCGGCGAACACGCGCAGCTGCTCCAGCTCCATCAATAATTAAACCCGTGCGGCAGCAGCTCGCTGAGCTTATAGCTGACATACCGGTCGCCCGCCTTGGCGCACAGCACCTCCATATCCGGCGAAAACTCCGCCAGAAACTGACGGCATGCGCCGCAGGGCGTACACCAGCTCTCGCTGTCGGCATATATCGCAATGCGGCGGAAGCTGCGGTGCCCCTCGCTGACAGCCTTGCAGCAGGCGGTACGCTCGGCGCAGATGGTGCTGCCGAGCGCGGCATTCTCAACGTTGCAGCCGGAAAACACCGTCCCGTCGTCGCACTCAAGCGCGGCGCCCACAGGGAAGCGGGAATACGGCACGTAGGCGTTCATCGACGCCTTCTTTGCGATGGACATAAGCTCTCTGTCAGTCATAATGTTCTCCATTCTGCCGCTGTCAATATTATAATATCAGGCGCGGTGCCCGGCGGCTTGGGCGGCGCGCTTAACCGAGGGTTATCTCCCAGTTCTGGAAATTATACAGGGGGTTCCCCGCATTCGCGTCCACGCCCTTGACACAGCCGCGATGCGTGATTATCTGCTGCTTCTCAAAGCCGATGACCACGAGGGGGCAGTTCTCGGTGAGATAGGTGCAGAACTGGTTATACTTAAAATCCCGCTCAACGTCGCCCGCGGCGAGATAATCGTTGAGGTACATGACGTAATTGGAATCCGTGATGCCGGTGAAGTTGATGCCGTTGGGCTTCTTCTCCTCGTCGTACTTATTATCCGGGTCTAAAAGCTCCGTGAGGTCGAAGTTATTGCGGAGCTTTATCTCGCCGTAGTACAGGTCGAACTCGCCCTTCTGGAGCGCTTCGACATAATCGTCCCACGGGAGGGCATTGACGATGACGGTGAGGCCGATGGAGTCCATGACCTCGGCGAAGCGGTTGGCGATGCCGGCCTTGGCGCTGCTGTCGCTGCACACGAGGAAGCTCAGCTCTATCTCCTGTGCATACCCGCTCATATACTCAAGCTTGCCGTCGTTGTCGTGATCCGCCACGCCGGCGCTCTCAAGTATCTTCTTGCACATATCCATATTATACTCCAGCTTGTCGGCCAGCTCCTGCGGATAGGACAAGCAGGTGGGGTACATCGGGATGGGCGAGGCGACGGCGTCGCCGCCCAGCAGCTCCTCCAGATACGCGCGGTCGAACGCGAAGCTCAATGCGTAGCGGAAGACGTTATAGCGGCCAAGCGTCGTTTTCTCGTTGAAACCGACGTAGTGCATATTCGTGGTTGCGAAGCTGCGTATCTCGTTTGCGCTGGCGAAGCCGAGGTTCGTATAGCTCGACGGGTCGTTTACGGTGACGTCGATATACGCATCCTCAAAGGCGCTGATTATCTCCTCCTGCGCGGGGTAGGACTTGATATATATCACGTCCACGGGGAGGCTGCTGTAGGAGGCATACTCGGTGGAGTAGCCCTCATAGGCGTGAAGCTCGGTATGATCCTCATTATAGGTATAGGGGCCGCTGCCGATGGGGTACTTCTCGCCGTAGGAGCCGGACTTGATTATCGGGATATTCAGCAGCTTTATGAACTGCCCGTCGCCGATGCCGAGGGAGACGACAAGCTGTGTATCGCTCGCAACGTACGCGCCCTGATAGCTCGCAAAGCGGCCGAGATAGCGGTCGGCGGTGATGGCGCGGTCGAGCGAGTAACGCAGATCCTTGGCGGTGACGGGGGTTCCGTCATGGAAAACATGCCCCTCGCCGATGGTGAGCGTCCATGTCTTGCAGTCGTCCGAATGGTTCCACACCGTCACAACGTTCGGGATGACCTCAAAGTTATTGTCGACCTCGACCATGTTCTCATACACGAGGTCGCATATGAGCTGGTTGGAGAGGTTCGTGGCGATGAGGGGGTTGAAGCTGTAATTGGGGTTGCTGTTGAGGGAGAACACGTCGTCCGCCTGCGCGGCGCGCTCGACGTCCTTGCCGCCGGTGGAGACAAACTCCATATCGTTCTGATTCGTGCCGCTGCCCGTCCCGGCACAGCCGGTGCAGCCCACGAGCATGAGCGCCGCAAGAAGCAGCGCGGCGATCCTTTTCTGTATCTTCATTGCATCACCTCAGTCAAGAACTATCCCGGCGGCGAGGCTGCCTCTGCCCCGCCCCATGCGCTGGGTATAGCGGTGCGACCAGTATTTCTCATGGCTGCACATCGTGCACTCATGCGATACGTCGATATTCTCCGCCCGCAGGCCGAGCTGGCGCAGGCGCATGGCGTTCGCCGCGCGGAGATCAACCATCGTTTTGCCGTCGGGACGGCGGCCGAAGAACTCCTCCGCGTCACAGCCGAGATATTTTTTAATAGCGTCCGGCACATCGTCGTCCGTCTCGAAGCAGCAGCGGCCTATCGACGCGCCCATCGCGGCGCATATGCTCCCCGGCTCCGCGCCGAGGGCACACATCTTCTCTACCGTCACGCCGAGGATATCCGCGACTGAACTGCGCCAGCCGCAGTGCACCGCGGCGATGACGCCGTGCTCCGCGTCGCACAGGAGCGCCGGCACGCAGTCGGCCACGAAGCAGAAGATCGGCAGGCCGCGCTCGGTGGTGACAAGGCCGTCCGCCTCGTAGGGCGTTTTTGAGCCGCAGACGTGCTTATCCGCGCTCGTCACGACGCGCACTTCGGTTCCGTGCACCTGCTTTGTGACGGCGCAGTCGTCCCGCCCGACGCCGAAGAAGGCGGCAAGGCGGCGGTAATTCTCCGCGACGTTCTCCTGCGCGTCGCCCCGGTTGGAGCCGAGATTCAGGCTCGCATAGTCGCCGGTGCTGACGCCGCCGTAGCGCGTCGTGAACAGATGGCGCGCCGGGATGACGGAGGATGTCATATATATAAGGCCGTTTTTGTTATTTTCCGAAAACATTTATTCGTTTCTCCCGCAGCATTCCTTATATTTCAGGCGGCGGCTGCCGTCCGCCTTCATCTTCCCGCAGGGGCAGGGATCGTTGCGCCCCGGCTTCGGCGCTTTCTTGACCGGCTGCTTTTTGACCGGCGCGCCGCCGACGTTGGCCGCGGCGTTCTTGGCGACGGCCTTGCGCTCTATCGTCTGCTCCTTGCGGACGCGGACGGTGAATATGCGGCGCACGGTCTCCTCGCGGATGCCCTGCACCATGGCCTCGAACATCTCGAAGCCCTCCTGCTTGTACGCGTCGATGGGCTTGGTCGCGCCGTAGCCGCGCAGGCCGATGCCCTGCTTGAGGTCGCTCATCGCGTCGATGTGCTCCATCCAGTATTCGTCCACGACGCGGAGCATCACGACGCGCTCCAGCTCACGCATGAGCGGCAGGCCGTTCGGCCCGTCGCCGAACTCCTTCTCGCGCGCTTCGTACACCTTCATGGCGATATCGTCCACGCGCTCCGTGAGTGCGTCCTGCTTCACCTTTCCGCCGAACTGCTCAAGCGTTATCGCCCCGTGCGGGAGGAACAGCTTCTCGAACGGCGCGAGCACGTCGTCAAGCTGCTGGCTCGTCTCCGCAGGCTCGCCGTGCATCGCGGCGGCGACGGTGGAGGACACAAACTCGCGTATCATGCCGGTTATCTGCTCGCGCAGATCCTCGCCGTCAAGCACCTTGCGGCGCTCGCCGTAGATGATGCCGCGCTGCTGGTTCATCACGTCGTCGTACTCAAGCACGCTCTTGCGGACTTGGAAGTTGCGGCTTTCGACGGTCTTCTGCGCCTGCTCGATCGCGCCGGAGAGCATCTTCGCGTCAAGCGGGGTGTCCTCGTCGACCTTCAGCGTCTCCATCATGTTCATAATGCGCTCGGAGCCGAAAAGACGCATGATATCGTCGGTCATGGCGAGGAAGAAGCGGCTTTCGCCGGGGTCGCCCTGACGGCCTGAACGGCCGCGGAGCTGATTGTCGATACGGCGCGATTCGTGTCGTTCGGTGCCGAGGATGAAGAGGCCGCCCGCGGCGCGAACCTTCGCGGCCTCGGCGTCGGTCGCCTTCTTATGCTCCGCCATGCGCTCGGCAAAAAGCTTGCGCGCGGCGATGATGTCCTCGTCGTCGGTGTCGGCAAAGCCCGTGGCTTCGGCGATGACATGATCGTCAAACCCGGCCTTGCGCAGGTCAGTCTTGGCCATGAACTCGGCGTTGCCGCCGAGGACGATGTCGGTGCCGCGGCCGGCCATGTTGGTTGCGATAGTGACCGCGCCGAGCTTGCCCGCCTGCGCGACGATCTCCGCTTCCTTCTCATGGTACTTGGCGTTGAGCACCGTATGCGGTACGCCGCGCTTTTTCAGCAGCGACGAGATATATTCGCTCTTCTCGATGGACACCGTGCCGACCAGCACGGGCTGCCCCTTCTCGTGGCAGGCGACGATCTGCTCGACGATGGCGCGGTTCTTGCCCGCGTCGTTTTTGTACACGACGTCGGGGTCGTCGATCCTGATGACGGGCTTATTGGTCGGGATCTCGATGATATCGAGCTTGTATATCGCTTCAAACTCCTCGGCCTCAGTCGCGGCGGTACCGGTCATGCCGGAGAGCTTGCCGTAAAGGCGGAAGTAGTTCTGGAAGGTGATGGTTGCGAGGGTGCGGTTCTCCTTCTGCACGTCGACGTGCTCCTTGGCCTCGATGGCCTGATGCAGACCCTCGGAGTAGCGGCGGCCGAGCATGAGGCGGCCGGTGAACTCGTCGACGATGATTATCTCGCCGTCCTTGACGATATAGTCGATGTCGCGCTTCATAACGCCGTGCGCCTTGAGCGCCTGATTGATATGGTGCGCCAGAGTCGCGTTCTCGATGTCGGCGAGGTTTTCGAGGTTGAACGCCTGCTCCGCCTTGGCGATGCCGCGGGCGGTCAGAGTCGCGGTGCGCGCCTTCTCGTCCACGACGTAGTCGGCGTCGAGGTCGTCGCTCTCCTCCTCCTTCTCGTCGACCGAGGCGTACACGACCTTCTTCAGGCGGCGGACAAAGTCGTCCGCCTGACGGTAGAGGTCGGTGCTCTCGTCGCCCTGACCGGAGATGATGAGCGGCGTGCGCGCTTCGTCGATGAGGATGGAGTCCACCTCGTCGACGATGGCGAAGGCGTGCCCGCGCTGAACCATGTTCTCCTTGTAAAGCGCCATGTTGTCGCGCAGGTAGTCGAAGCCCATCTCGTTGTTGGTGCCGTAGGTGATGTCGCAGGCGTAGGCCGCGCGGCGCTCGGTCGGGGTCAGGCCGTGGACGATAAGGCCGACGGACAGACCCATGAAACGGTGCACCTTGCCCATCCATTCGCTGTCGCGGCGGGCGAGGTAGTCGTTGACGGTGACGATATGTACGCCCTCGCCGGCCAGGGCGTTGAGGTAGGCCGGGAGGACGGCGACAAGGGTCTTGCCCTCGCCGGTCTTCATCTCGGCGATGCGCCCCTGATGCAGCACAATGCCGCCGATGAGCTGCACGCGGAAGGGCTTCATGCCCAGCACGCGCCACGCGGCCTCGCGCACGGCGGCGAACGCCTCCGGCAGAAGCTCGTCCAGCGTCTCGCCGTCGTTGTAGCGGGCTTTGAATTCGTCGGTCTTGGCGCGGAGCGCGTCGTCCGTCAGGGCGGCGTATTCCGGCTCCAGCTTCTCTATCGCATCGGCGATAGGATATATTCTTTTCAGCTCACGGTCGTTGTAGCTGCCGAAAATCTTATTGAAAAGTCCCATTGCGTATGCCTTTCGTGTTACAATAATATGAGGATACCAATACATAGTGAATTATAACACATGAATATGAATAAAAAAAGTCTTATTTGGTTTTTTCGCGGCTTGTGCTTCGCGGAAAGTATGTTATAATGCTTTATTATGAAATATGGTAGAATTGGTGTAGTGTTTGGGTGCATCGGTGATGCCTGCGGGACGGCACGGAGGCCGTCCCCTACGGGGTGATTTGGGGCGTGTGCTGTCTTTTGCGCACTGCTCGTATCGTTACTCTGGCGACCCCTCAGTCGGGCTAACGCCCGCCAGCTCCCCTAAAAGGGGCGCCAAGAGGGTGCGGCGCACTTTTCCCCCATCATTCTTTAACTATCTAAGCCTTTACATACGAAAATACTAACTTTTGGGAGATAGAACATCATGCACAGGATAGGCTTTGACAACGACAAGTACCTCAAGCTCCAATCGCAGAACATACGCGACCGCATCAGCAAATTCGGCGGCAAGCTGTACCTCGAATTCGGCGGCAAGCTCTTCGACGATTACCACGCCTCCCGCGTCCTCCCCGGCTTCGCGCCCGACAGCAAGGTCAGAATGCTGCTGGAAATGAAGGACGAGGCCGAGATCGTCATCGCCATCTCCGCCGACGACATAGAACGCAGCAAGCGCCGCGGCGACCTCGGCATCACCTACGACGACGACACCCTCCGCCTGATCGACGCATTCCGCGGCATCGGCCTCTACATCGGCAGCGTCGTTTTGACGCACTACCGCGGTCAGGCCATCGCGGACAAGTTCCAGCACAGGCTTGAAGCCCTCGGTGTCAAGGTCTACCGCCACTACATCATCCCCGACTACCCCTCCAACATCCCCCTCATCGTCTCCGACGAGGGCTTCGGCCGCAACGACTACATCGAAACCTCCCGCAGTCTCGTGGTCGTCACCGCCCCCGGCCCCGGCAGCGGCAAAATGGCTACCTGCCTCAGCCAGCTCTACCATGAGCACAAGCGCGGCGTCAGCGCCGGCTACGCGAAGTTCGAGACCTTCCCCGTCTGGAACCTCCCGCTCAAGCACCCCGTCAACCTCGCCTACGAGGCCGCTACCGCCGACCTCGACGACGTCAACATGATCGACCCCTTCCATCTCGAAGCCTACGGCGTCACCACCGTCAACTACAACCGCGACGTCGAGATCTTCCCCGTGCTCGAAGCCATGTTCAAGAAGATCTACGGCGACAGCCCCTACAAGAGCCCGACCGACATGGGCGTGAACATGAACGGCTTCTGCATCTTCGACGACGACGCCTGCTGCGAGGCCTCCAAGCAGGAGATCATCCGCCGCTACTACGCCGCCGCATGCGGTGTGCGCCGCGGCACCTCCGAACCGCAGGAGCTGCGCAAGATTGAGCTTATTATGAACTCCCTCGGCCTGACCGCCGCCGACCGTCCCGTTGTCGGCGCGGCGCTCCAGCGCGCGCAGGAGACGGGCGCGCCCGCCGTGGCGCTGGAGCTTGCCGACGGCAGCATCGTCACCGGCAAGACGAGCTCCCTGCTTGGCGCGTCCTCGGCCTGTCTCCTTAACGCCCTCAAGGCGCTCGCCGGCATCGACAAGAAGCTGCCGCTTATCGCGCCCGGCGTCATCGAGCCGATACAGCATCTCAAGGTCGAGCATCTCGGCAACCACAACCCCCGCCTGCACACCGACGAGCTGCTCATCGCGCTGTCGATATGCGCGGTCACGAACCCCATGGCGGGCTACGCCATCGACCAGCTCGACAAGCTTCGCGGCTGTGAGGCGCACTCCTCGGTCATTCTCTCGCATGTCGACGAGGATCTGTTCAAGAAGCTGGGCGTGAACATCACCTTCGAGCCGAAGTATCAGGCGAAGAAGCTGTTCCACAAGAATTGAGGTTTTGCAATGAATATCACGGTTTATCTCGGCGCGAACGCGGGCAATGACCCCGCGCTTGCGCAGGCGACGGCGGAGCTTGGCCGCTGGATCGGCGAGAGCGGCAACACGCTGGTGTACGGCGGCTCGGAAAGCGGGCTGATGGGCGTGCTGGCGAAAAGCGCGCTCGCCGCGGGCGGCAAGGCCATCGGCGTGGAGCCGCAGTTTTTCATCGACGAGGGCTACGAGTTCGACGGGCTGACGGAGCTGATCGTCACGCGCGACATGTCCGAGCGCAAGGCGAAGATGATAGAGCTCGGCGAGGCGTTCATCGCGCTGCCCGGCGGCACCGGCACGCTGGAGGAGATCACGGAGGTGATGTCGAAGGTGTCCCTCAGGCACCTGAGCGCGCCGTGTATCCTGTACGACCTCAACGGGTATTATGAGCCTCTGCGCGAGCTGCTTCGGCGCATGATCGACGCGGGGCTGTCGTCCGCCGAGCGCCAGCGTGGGATATATTTCGCCGCAAATCTGGACGAGATCCGGGCGATCCTTGGGCGGTAAGGCGCAGTGATCAGGTTTATATTGGTATGTGAATGAGGAACCCCCGAGCCGCGGTCATCGACCGCAGCTCGGGGGTTCGGTGCGTTGTGGGGCGCCAAGGGTACAGTGCATCGTTTTTTGTGCCGCATGGAGAAGCGCGTCGAGCAAGCCTCGCCGCTTACGTTCCCCATCACCGCCAATTGCCGGAGATGCCGTCGGGCGCGCCGGGGAGCGGCGTATGCAGGATATTCTTTGTCTCCGGCTCGTCCGCGCGGTGGTCGTGACCGGTCGGTACGGGCGGCTGCTTGGTCTTGTCCTTGTTCTTCTTCGACATGTTGTTTCCTCCTGAATTTGTTCTCTTCATCGGCTGGGTTAAAAGGGGAAATGGGCGCCCCTGCTAGGGGAGCTGGCGTCAAGGGGCGGGGCAACATTAGTACAATGCGCGAACCACCCTATCGCATGCAAAAACTGCCCTCCGAAGATTCCTTCAGAAGGCAGTGTTTCCTATTATTCCAGATTTATGCGCGGTCAGTCGAAGGTCGGCTCCCACGTCGCCGACGCGTGCGCGGCGAAGCACAGCTCTATCTGCTCGGCGGTGGTCTTATCCTCCGACAGCGGCGGCAAGTCGTTCAGGCCGAAGTAGCCGGAGGCCAGCGTCTCACTATTCGCGCGGAACTCCCCGCCCAGCAGCTCGCACTCCACGAAAAACTTGATAATTCCGTAGGCGTAGCGCGGGCGGTTATGCCGGTTCCTGTCCTGCGCCGCGATGATGCGCCGCGCGCGGACGTCCAGCCCCGCCTCCTCGCGCACCTCCTTCTCGGTATTGCTGCGCACCGACTCCAGCACGTCGCACCAGCCGCCGGGCAGCGCCCACAGGCCGTCCTTCTCCTGCACGAGCAGGATTTTTCCGTCGCGGAACACCGCGGCGCGGGTGTCGATTTTCGGGGTCTGGTAGCCGGTCTCATTGCAGAACAGCCCCTTGACCGTGTCGGGCGGCAGCTCGGTACGGTCGGCGAGCATTTCGGCGGCGATGTCGCGGATGCGCTGGAAGCGCTCGATATCATAGACGTCGCGGCCGTAGAACAGCCCCGCCTGCGCCAGCGCCTGAAGCTCTATCGCCCAGTTCAGCCATTTTTCGTTGGTCATAGTCGGTGTCTCCTTTGTGTGGGGGTGGGGCTTGGCGCCCACCACTCACCCGCCTCATACATCAAACGACACGATTCTATTCACGGACGTGATGAAGCGCTGGAGGGCGGCGCGGCCGTCGGGGGTGCGCTTGAACACCGCGGCGTCCTCAAGCACGCGCACGAACACCGCGCCCACCTCCTGCCGCAATATCTCATCCGCGTTCTCCGGCGTGAACTCATGCTTCCGCATCAGCTCCTCCGCCCAATCCGCATGCGCCGCAATGCTCGCGTCCGCGCGGATATCACTGCCGCTCAGGATGGCGTTTTTCAGCGTCTCAAGCTCGGTCTTGAGCCGCGGCGGCAGCACCGCAAGCCCCATGACCTCGATAAGTCCGATATTCTCCTTCTTGATATGGTGCAGCTCCGGGTGCGGGTGGAACACGCCGAGGGGGTACTCCTCCGTCGTGCGGTTATTGCGCAGGACGAGGTCAAGCTCATAGCGCACGCCGTCGCGCCGCGCGATGGGCGTGACCGTATTATGCGGCACGCCGTCCGTCTCCGAGATGATGCCCACGGCCTCGTCGTTATAATCGCGCCAGACGCAGGTGATGCGTTCGGCCAGATCGACGATGCGGTTCGCGTTCGCACAATTGAGCCGCAGCACCGGCATCGGCCACTTGACGATGCCCACCTTGACGTCCGGGAAGCCGTCGAAGAAGGTCATGCCCTCGATGCGCGCCTTCGTCATCGGGAACACGTCCAGCCCGCCCTGAAAATGCTCGTGGCTCAGTATCGAGCCGCCGACAATGGGCAGGTCTGCGTTCGAGCCGACGAAGTAGTGCGGCAGCATGGTGACGAGCGCGAGCAGCTTATCGAAGGTCTCGCGCCCGATGTACATCGGGGTGTGCCTCTGGTTGAGGAAGATGCAGTGCTGCTCATAATAGCTGTACGGCGAGAACTGCATGTACCAGAATTTACCGTCGAGCAGGACGGGCACCATGCGCAGATTCTGCCGCGCGGGGTGATCCAGCCGCCCGGCGTAGCCCTCGTTCTCGGCGCAGAGCTGGCATTTCGGGTAGCCGTTCTGGCGGGCGCGGCGCGCGGCCGCGATGGCGCGGGGGTCCTTCTCCGGCTTCGAGAGGTTGATGGTGATGTTCATCGGCCCGTACTCCGACTTGTAGACCCAGTGGATGTCGCGCGCGAGGCGGTCACGGCGGATGTAGTTGACGTCGCCGCAGAAGTTATAGAACCAGTCCGTGCCGCGTTCGGGGCTGACCGCATACTCGCGCACGAAGCGGTCGTGCACCTCGTGCGGGAACGGGGTCAGCTCGCCCATAAGGCGGGTGTCGAACAGGTCGCGTTCGGTGACGCTGTCGCCGATGAGGCCGCGGCTGACGGCGTCGTCGGTGAGCGCGGCGAGGATGGCGGTGAGAGGCTCGCCCTTAGGAGCCGTGCCGCCGCCCCGTTCGAGGCGCATCACGTCGAGAAGACGGTTGTAGACGTAGCGCGAATCGGCCTGCTGTATGAGGTCGTGCGCGACGCCGTAGTTTACAAGGGCTTTGATGTAATCTTTCATAGGCTCTCCATTGTGAAATGTGTGGGTGTGGGGGGCAAAGATTTAGGACTGGTGCGCTCATTGCACTGCATCCTCTTGGCGCCCCTTTTAGGTAGCGAAGCGGCGGCGCGGTAGTGAATGACATGCCGG
>OIXH01001421.1_pt1 | contig 26941 bp, 40 predicted proteins | sample 1587741 | NCBI WGS metagenome assembly OIXH01 (sample SAMEA3888916, study PRJEB22519) | human gut metagenome | biome: human gut; feature: human-associated habitat; material: faeces | place: Denmark | collected 2011 | reverse complement strand
GATTCAGTGTCTCTGTATCTTCTCCCTTTACATCTCCATTGCAAAAATCAACAAACTCATTTTTACTGCCATCCTTTGTAGATAGCTTACCTGTCTTTGTGTTATAAACAAAATTATAAGAACTTCCTACGCCTGTTATGCCCATTGCATTTCCTCCATTGCATTTTTTCGTTGCTATTCCTCTGTCATTCGGAATTTGCAATCACTCTCCTTATATGGTCCAAGTGATTTATAAATATATAAGTACACCTATTGAAACATCACATCAAAATCACCTCCATTCATTAGGCTTTCGCTTCAAAAACTGGTCTTTTCTCCAGATAATCCGGTAATTCTTTTAATTCAGAATTCATACCATTCTTTACGGCGTTATATTCCTTCCAGTAAATGGAATAGAATTCATCTTTTTTTGTAAGTTCTGCCGGAGTCATTTCATACCCCCAGCCGGCACCAGTATTTAACAATACATTGACACCCTGACTCTGAATTTGAACACCATAACCACCTGATGTTAAAATAGTGAAATTTAATGTTCCGCCTCCTGCCAGTGCAATCTGCTTGTCTGCAAGATTCTGATTTTTTCCCTCTGCCTGTTCTAAAAAATCCAGTAAGGTTAATTCTCCGATCCCTTTACATTTTGGATTGGTATTTTGATTTTTCATTGCACTTTTTGCCTGTTGGTATAACTGATTTCTATCCGGTGCAACCTCTGACAAATATTCTGCCCTTAACTGCAATACTTGCCTTGAAATAGAGTCTTGCTCTGTTTTATCAGTAGCATTAGCAGCCTTTTGTGCCAGTTTCTTAATCTCACTTACAAATTCAGTCTGCGTTTTTGTACTTTTTCCTTTCGACGGAATATAAGACCAGTTTGGTTCCCCATTACTACCCGAAGTAATTAACTGTTTCCTTCCAACTGTTCCTATATTTGAAAAAAAGATTCCCATAAATCCACCTCCAACAGCTTGAAGTTTTCATATAAAATTTTATTCAACGACTTCATAAAGCGGTTTATACTTTCTATCATCCATTGGTCACACTCTGGCTTCAAACATACTTTGGCTAACACCTTTCCAAAGCCTATTTTCAATACCAAATCATTTTCTTTTTTCCAGCCATTCTTATTTTAATCGCACGCTCTTTACGCTTTCATATCGAAATTGCCTTGTGACATTATATTTTCATTCATACCACCAGTTCTTTGTTCACTGTTTAATGCTTTTCTTGCATCACAAAAAGCCTCATAATATGTCGATTTTAACGCCGAATGTACCTGTGACTCTGCTTTTGTTTCCTTTTCTTGCCAGCCTACTCCCTCTGTATATGTCAGAACTTCTTCACCACATTCGTTATATACATGAGCTGCTGATCCTGTTCCCTCTCCCTGAAACTCTGCCTCATATGGTATCCCGAACAAAATACAGAGCCATTTTTTATCAGCTTTTTCAACTTCTTTCATTGCAGACATATTGCCGGAATTCATTGATTGATTAAATTTTCCAATTAAGGCTGCCCTGTTCGGTGCCACTTTGCTTACTTCCATCTTACGCAAATTCATAAACGCATTTCCCATATATACGTTGTCCTGTGCATCTTTTTTTGCCAGTTCAACAATTTTCTCTTTTAAGGAATCCGTTAATTTCCATTTGGTTTTTTCAGAAGATTTAGAAACTTTTTTATCCGAAGTGCCCCATAATTTTGCTGTGCTATAATTATTTGATACCTCCATTTTATAGTAACTCCTTTCTTCATTATTCGAAGTTCTTCCAACTATGCTAGCTGTTGGATTTCTCTCAGCATCAATATGATATATAACTTTATTTGCAAACCACCATACTGATATCATCTTTCGAATTTTGACGCTCAGCAATAACCATTGCATATTTCCATCATAAACCTTAATTCCCCTATATGGATAACGCTGGGCGGTGTCAATTGTTGGTTCACATTCTCTGCAAATCATACATACTCTTGCAATATAACGTATTATCAGCTCCGAGCCTGTGCTTTCTGTATATTATCTGACCAATACTTATTGCTGAAAAAATCCCCATTTTTAGGCAAATTTCTGAACATATCCATAACAATATCATATGACAAGCCTGATGTGTCCACAAACATCTCTTTCCCATACCTGCCATTTATGTCCCTTCTATTTACCATTGCATCTACCCATTTATCACATTCATTCCTTTTGAAATGCCTTCAACTTTCACCGAATCCTCAAATGTGACTGTCATCTGTGTATCGTAAGTTTTCCATTCAAACTGTGACCAGCTTACACCGCTACCGGTATGCTCATACGCCTTGATTGCATCGTTATATTGCTTTTTTTGTTTTTCTGAATATTCCGGCACATTTTCAGTATTATTTATTTCCAACAACATTCTTAAACTATCCGGCACTCCATCTAACGCTTTTCTCCACGCTTCACTCTGTTGCTTTGCAACCGCCATCTCATGCTGCATCACATAATCCTGATATGCCTTTTCTCTCGCGGCACTTGCTTCTTTATCTACCTTTAACAACTGCTGTTTGGTATCTTCCGTCAATTCTACATCTGCACCATTGACCGTAACATATCCTCTTGCAACTGCCCTGCTGACCATTGCAGAATCAGAGAAATGCACAATATAAGAATTTTCTTTGTTTCCTTTTGTGATACCTAATATGTCCTTGCCGGATGTTGCGGTCATTTTTTCTTGCGATTCATTTGCCTTATGCTTTTTTTGAGAAAGTTCTATCGTGTTCTTTGATTCACTCACATTCCCTGTAAATGGCTTTCCCGCAGATGCAGTGGTTTTCATATGATTGCCCTTTTGTTGACCGTACAATGAAGATACGGTATTCAGACCAGAATTAATGTGCATATTTCTGTTCCTCCAATCAGCTTAAAAGTTTCTGTTTTTAATTATTCAAATATACCTGATATGTTAGATTTTAGTATCCAGCGTTGCCTGTGCAGGAGATTTCCCTGACTCTGCTGTTTCTCTTGTAACACTATCTAATGCGCCATCTTTGATTGGCTTACCAATTTCCCAGTTAGGATCAGCCTTTTTTGCGGCATCATAAAATGCCTGTCTGTAAATTCTCTCATATTTTTCAAGGGTGTACCCGGCAGCCAATCTGTCCTTTTTCTGCATTTTGCGGTACAAATTGTTATATACCTCGGAACGTTTTGTTGTATCTCCATTGTGGACACCGTTTTCACGCAGGAACTCTTTTTTTGTCAGTTCATACATTTCTTCTTTGCTACTATCCGGAATTGATATGATCCTTTTTCTCGAACTTTCATTTTCATCTGTCACTAAAAGTCCTGCCAGTCCATTTACAGGGTTGATATAATCTCCATCCTTGTCATAATGACTCATCAGATTTTTTATTCCCTGAATATTGCCATACATTGCACCATTTCCAGCAGACATCATTTGTTTTACTGCGGCTTTATATTGTTTGCTGTTTGTGTTAATCCCGGCAGCTTTTAACTTGGACTGAACAGAACTGCTGTTCAACTGGGACAACTGAAAACTGCCTATTGCATTTACTCCTGATGTCCCAAATGATTTTTGAAACAAAAAAGCATAATCCGTTATTTTTGACATAAAACATCCTCCCATATTAAACCTGTTATCTTACCTATATCCTTACGCTTTCCTATCAAAAGACGTTTTCTCTTCCAAATAGTTCGGCAGTTCTTTCAATTCTGAGCTTTGGGCATTCTTTTGCGTATGGTATTCATTGAAGTAAATTCCGTAAAATTCTCTTTCCTTTTCCCGCTCAGCCGGAGTTCTTTCGCATCCCCATCCATAACTATCTCCCAGATAGGTCAACACTTTTGTTCCTTGATAAGAAATGTCGGCACCATATCCTTCGCCTGTCAGAATCGGACATTCCAGTGTGCCTCCTCCCGCCAGAGCAAACTTCTTTTGCGCAAGGTTGTTATTTTTCCCCTCTGCCCTCTCCAGAAAATCGAGCAATGATAATTCTCCGATTCCTTTGCATTTCGGATTACCATTTTGACTTTTTACCGCATTTTTAGCCTGCTGATATAATGCCTTTCTGTCAGGGGATACATCGGATATGTATTCTGCACATAACCTTGTTCTCTGCCTGTGAATAGATTCTAATTCCGTTTTACTCGTAGTGTTGGCAGCTCTCTGAGCCAGTTCCTTAATCTCAGAGACAAACTCTGCCTGTGACTTATTGCTTTTCCCTGCACTTGGAATCATAGACCAATCAGGTTCTCCACTTCTCAGCGATACACTATATTTTGTAATAGCAGAACTCGTTGCATTTGAAATCGATATTCCCATGAATTCACCTCATATTTTCTACCTTCTCTGCATATATTTTAACCTCTATATATACTTATCCATTTATCATATTCATTCTTTAAAATTCTCATAACATACTTATTTCCTCTATTTTTTTATCGGATAAAATAACCTGTTCTCCTAGTCCCATATCATCAAACGACCATATTACGCACACAAAGACCATCTCTTTACAAGATAACCACAGCCTTAAATTCATTTTCATCGCAGGAAAGCACCATATCACCGCCATATTTATCCACAACTGCTTTTACATTTAACAGCCCAATGCCGTGATGATCCCCTCTTTTGCTCTTTATCGTGTCATTTTCAATTTCCACCTTTTCTGTCACCGGATTTCTCACCGCAAATATCAGTTTATGATCTTCGCACTCTAATTTCAGATGAATGACCGCTTTTCCAGTATTTTTCAGTACCTTTTCACTCTCCCGGATTGCATTATCTAGTAAATTGGAGAGCAGGATCACAATCTCTTCCTCTTCCAGACAGATCTCCTGCAAATCCCCTACTTTCAGGATAACCGCTATGTGTTTCTCCTGCATGCTGCGGTACTTCTGGTTTAAAACAGCATTGACCACCGGATGATTTGTGTTGATTGCCGACATCTCGACAGCTATGCTCTCTGTCAGCTTCTGCGTAAAGGAAAGTGCCTCATCTGTGTGTCCATTCTTTATCAATGTCTGGATCGTGGAAAGCTGATTTTTATAATCGTGCATTTTTCTTCGCTGACGCTCATAGATTTCTTCCCGGTCCTGATAATCTGCAATACGATTTTTCTGATTTTGTTCCGTAAGTACCGCAATTTTTATTCTCTCTTCTTTCTCAATGGTATTCTGCATGAACTCCATAAGGATAAGGTTAATCACAACCAGTCCCACCGAAAGAAATAAAAATACATTCTGCATATCATCGTTTTCTGAATAAAACATAAGAATGAAACCGACCACCGTAAATACAGGAACACAGAAAAACTGTAACCATTCTTTTCCTGTAATCAGACCGTAGCTTTTTCTTGTCTTGCTAAATCTTCTGATAAACAACATCAGAATGATAAAAGCCGTCTTTGATATCAGTGCCTGTAAAAACCATTTTTCTTGGATTGAACCTCCTCTTCCCAGCAAAACAGTCACATAATCAATCAATACAAGCATTGTATAGTTGATGATTGAAAATAAAAAACTCTGCCGGAAGGAGACCTCATAATAAGCCAGATTTAGGAAAGACATAACCAGTATAATCAGGATACATTTTAACATTCCAATCCATGCCCCTGTGACTGCTACCAGATAAAGCACTCCGCAATAAACAAAAAATCTATATCTGTTCCTATATCCGCCATCTCTTTTTTCCATAAAAGTATCAAAAAAGTATAGCGTTCCTTTTACTTCCAGCATTTCCGCAATAAATGTCAATACCCAGAATGTCATGTTATTCTTCTCCCTTATACAGCATATATTCCCTCTTTACCTGTGCATATCGTGCCTTGGGAACCGGAATCTTTTTTCCCGTGGTAAGTGTCATCACATAACCGCTGATTTTTGTGATGTACCTCATATTTACAAGAAAACTTAGATGCGCCCGCACAAATCCCATATTCTTTAATTCGTTTTCCAGTTCATCCAGTTTTTTATAAATCTGAAACGTACCTTTTTCAGTATAAAATACATTTTTGTGAAGCTCTGTTTCTATATAAATGATGTCATCTGCATAAAGTTTTATCGTTCCTTCCACAAAACGAAATTCGAGAATCCTACGGTTTTTATTAATTTCTGCTATCAAATCATCCATACATTCTTCTATAGTATCTGCAAGGTTATCTTTCAGCAGAAAACGGCTTGCTTTCACCTTATATCCATCCAGTGCGTAATTCATGTATGCCGTCACCAGCACAACTGGAAGTTTTGGATATTTTTCTTTAATCCTCATAGCTGTTTTCAGCCCATCCATCCCCTGCATATTGATGTCCAGAAATAATAGCTGACACGCTTCCAAAGCCGATTGTTCTTCGCATAACTGTTCTCCAGAATCATATTCTGTAATAGCAAACTCATAATTCTTTTTTTCACCATAGTCTGACAGCAAATCTGATAGATTTTTTCTGTCATCTATCCTGTCATCACAAATAATAATGTTCATATTTTTCATTCCTGTCTTTGATTTCTCTCATGCCTGTAAACCATACAAGTCTCACCTAGCACTCTTTATTATATCAAACAAATCTTCCGCTCGATCATTCTCCGCATCAAATGACTATTTTTCGCATAGAACGACTATCTCCTATAGAAACGCAGAAGCACTGTATCTCAAACTCTTTGAAATACAATGCTTCCCTGCATTTTCTATATCGTCCTATTGATATTATTACTTTACTATCAAGTATTATTTCAGCATAGCACGGAGGTTCTATAATTATCCTATCGTCACAATATGCAAGTAATTTTCCGGTTGCGAGTATCTTCTCTTCTTCATTGGTCAACTTATCTAAGTCCATGTTTTATCATCCCTTATATATTTATATTACCTGTTTCATCAATATATTATAGCCGATAATTTATGAAGGTGCCGTTAAATTCAATCCTCCACTGGCTTACAGATTGGTAATCCCCGTATGCATACGCCTATCTTATACTTTCTTAAACTTCTATTCTTTTCCCAGAAAACAACTGTATAGCTAAACTCCGGCCCATCATTTGTGAGCAACTCTCGAAGATAGCCAAGCCCCTTGCTTCCTGATTCTATGGAGATTAGGCTATCTTTTTCCATTTCAAGTAAGTTCTCATATATAGAATTATACAATCTATAATATCTGTCGCGGCTAGTATAATTCGCGCGTATATCTATCCTGTTCAGTTGTTCTATTTCTTTCTCGAGAGTATTAAAATCCATTTTTCTTCTCCATAAAACACATCATCCCGACAAATATTGTGTGCAAAATAATATCGACCACAAATAGAAATAACAACAATTGTAAGTAAAATAATAATTAATGCTATTGTTTTCTTTTTTCTACCATCATTCTCATTAGCTTCCTCTTAACATTTCATGAAATTCCGATTTTCTTAATTCTCTAAACTTGAATTTGTTACTCTAATTCCGTGCGAAGGGTGAATTCATCGGGAAGATCGTAAATCGCTTTTTTCAGGAAAAGCGGATAAAAATATTCATCTTTCAATCTATCAAACTCCAGCCATTCAAAAGTATGGATATGCTTTCCTTCTGTCAGAGTAAAGACGTTTCCTCTTTCCAGTAGAGTTGTCTCTGAAATATCCACCAGAAAATAAATACACAGTTCATGATAATGTAGATTATCCACATCTTCGGTAAAAAAAGCCTGATTGAGCCATAATGGACGTGTAATCTTTGGAGTTACACCAAGTTCTTCCTGAACTTCCCGAACCACTGCTTGCTCAGCAGTTTCACCCATCTTAACTCTTCCACCCGGAAGATAAAAATAGGGTGAACGTTCATCGTGCATCGCTAAAATTTTATTTTCCGCGATTATCATGGCACATACTCTATAATTAAATTTTTGATTTTCACAATTATAGGAAATATCCATTGCATTGCCTCCTCTAAATTTCAAGTTGTTATTTATTCATATTCTCAACTAAGCTTGCAGCTTTTACGGTCATCTCCACCCAACCCGGCACAAAACCACTCCGTAATGCATTTTTAACAGATTTAAGATTCGACCATGCACAACAATAAAACGGCACCTTTCCTCTATCCATTATCTCTATTGCCAAATTACTGGTTAAAGAGGAAGCAATCCCCTGCCTGCGATACTCTGGCAAAACATCAACTCCAATTTGCCACATATCATCGCAATCTGCAGAACAAGCTGCAAGACCGATCAGTTTCCCATTATCATAAGCACCAACCCCAAGAACATCCAGTTGCTTTCTATCTTCACAAAGTGCATTGCTCCAGATTGGAAGATATAAATTTGCGAAATCCTTTTGTTCCAACACCTTAAGAGAATAGTTGCTTTCTCTTCTCTTCAAGACATTAACATCCGGTAAAAAATACTCTGCCATAAAACAAACACGGTATCCGTTTTCTTTCATCCGTTCATCTAACCAATGCATATTAGGAGTTTCAAAACAATGATAAAACTCATATTTGCTTAAATAGTTTTCGACAATTTCTCTATATTCATCTTTTACGGACGCAACTATATTATTTCCATATGAAACCAAATTACAGGCAATAGGTTCTTTATAATATTTTCTTGCCAAAGGCCCAATCTCAGACTTTACAAACACATTTTTGTCCATAAGAAAATCCGAAGCTTTCGCATTCGTATCGTAGGCAGATTGCTGCATTGCAATTTCAAGTATCAATTTATTTGTCATGTTTTGATTACCTCACATAGTATATAAAATCGGAGTTCACAAAATCAGAAAATACCGATTTATCAAAGTTATTTTACGTTCCATCTTCTTGCCCTTCGGACAAGAAGCATCCCTCGCTTTCAGCTCGGTCAATTCTAATATTCCCATGTATGTTTTCTGTTTCAGAACTCTTCGTCTTCATCGACTTCTTCTTCCGGTTGAATCTCACAAACAAATTCAATATTTCTTTTGCCGAATATTTCTGTCAGATAAGCAATCTCTTCTTCATCCATTGTAAAAAAAGGAACCTTATTTTCGCTGACAGTTATTTTCTCCTGTTCTGTTGTCGTTACCTCCAAAGAGATAACGCTCAAACTATCCTTCACTGTTTCAAACAGTCTTATAATTTGTACCTTTGCCAGATCCAGTGCAGTCAGCTTTTCACCATATACAGATACAAGAAAACTCTTTGTCAAATAAATCTTAAATTCATATAACCAGAGAGCATCCGGCTGATTACATTCTTCGTCAATCTGTTCTGCCAATGGATGTCTGTATTTTGCAATCGCACGCACCTGTATTAATACCATAAAAATTCCAATCAATATTAAAATGCCTCCGATATCCAGATTCACAAAATATCCTTCCCAGAGTATTTCACCATAGGTAAGCTTCGTCATACGTATAAAAATAAATTTGTGATTGATATACTCACTTATTATTTTTTTAACGTTCTCGTCAGTCACAACTTTCGTCATGCCTTCCACTCTTGCCGTACCGTTCTCTTCCACTCTCTGCTTCAAATCTGCAAACTGTTCCGGCAGCATCGCTGCAATATAACTTCCCTCCGCGGTTGTTGCAAGGTAATATCCTTCATATTTATTTTCCGCCAACTTCTCCGGTACCCGGAGAATATCTATATATACTGTCTGATTTCCAGGATTGGATTCTTCCTGTAATACCTGTTCAAATGGTCGGACATAATCCATCTTTCTCTTTGTCTGAATCAATCCAAATCCCACCAAAAATATCCCTATCAATAAAAGAATTATTCCGATTGTTCGCCATATTTGATTGAATTTGTATTGTTCTTTTATATGCTTATTCGTATATTTCATGTCATGAATCCTCCTACACTTGATTTTTCATTCTGGCAAACTGGAATCTTCACGTGTTTTCATTATCTTAGTTTATTCCTCTTTCAAAGCCTTCTTAATTCTACTAAGCGACTCTGGTGCAATCCCCAAATATGTAGCCACATAATGTTGTTTTACAGATTCACATATCGTAGGATACAATTTTTTAAAATGAATATAACGCTCTGTGGCATTCTCTACAAGAAATCCATTTTCCCTATATATTTTATAGCGTAATGCATTTTCCAAAAGCATTATATAAACATCTTTAAGCTGATTATTTTCATAAATAATCTTTTTCATTTCCTGAATATCAAAGAACATCAAAGTTGTTTCTTCTAAGGTTTCCCAAGTAACAATGCTCTCTCTGTAACCAAACAATCCTTCATCCATACAAAGAGTTCCCGGAATCGAAAAACCGCGAGTAATGTCATTACCATCACCATCTACATAATAAGCTCTACAAATTCCATTTAGTACCAAAGCTGCCGTTTTAGTTTCTTCACCCACATTTTGCAAAATGCCACCTTTGGCAACTACACGAAAAATGGACTTATTTACAATCATTCCAAGAACTTCTGCATCTATATCCACACTATTTTGTTTCGTTATTTTCATTAATTGATTAACTAAATATTCTCTATCCATGATTCTCCTATAAAGTAATTATATAAAATACAACCGAAATCAAATTCATTCCACCATGTGCAATCATAGGAACAATAAGATGTTTACCCTTTTTATATCCCCATATCCATAACAAACCTACAACAAAGGAATGTCCCATGTTGAACCAGTCAAGCAAACCAAACATCATATTAAACAGTAAGAGCGCCGTAGTTTCTCCCAAAACACCTGCGCAAAAGTTCTTTGCAAATCCTCGAAAGAATATTTCCTTACAAATGCCACTTACAATCCCCAGCGAGATAGCCATCAAAACGATTTCACTCACAGTCAATCTATCCCATCCGCCAAATGCCAAATCAGTTCTCCCTCTCATCACAATAAGAGAAAACAAACTAATTACAGAAGATGCACCTGCCAAAACAACTCCAAGAACGATATCTTTGCTTAGAGTTGACTTATCAAATATTTCTTCTTTCAAACTAATACCACTTTGTTTATACAAAAGGATAGCACTCGGAAGAAGAATAAGATTTGCCAATATCAGAACTAAGCAATACACGTTCAGATTTGCATTCGCATAACTGGCAATATCCAGTAAGTTCATTCCTGTTTGATAATTTTGACAAGAGCATAAGACCTCATACCCTGCTACTATTATTGTTAATAACGTTGTGATTTTTAGTGCTTTTTCAGCATTCTGTAAATTTGTATGATTCATATTTCGTCACCTCCAAGGTGACTATATTACAGAAACATATTTTGTTCATTGACATATGTTAAGAAACTTCAAATTCATGCGCGCTTTCAATCTCACTGGAAGACTGAAATTTTAAAGTGTGCGTGTTTACAATAACAATCTTTTTTGCTTTTTCTTATCTCCTCCGTTGTATGGTCTGGAGTTACACCATTGACTTTTATACCTTCCTTTTCAAGCATACTTATCAAGCGTTCTGCTTCTCTACGCAATGGCTTTACTTCACTATCAAACCAAAACTTCCAACCGGAATGTAATATAACCTTTGCACTTGTGTTTCTTATAAGTTGCCCCAATAACATTACTTTTTCTTCATCAATAAGTGTTCCATCACTTATTTCTCTTTGATGTGTATCATTCCAGAAATTAGAGTTAAGAACAACATCAATATCTAAAAATATTACTTTCATAATATATAATTTCTCGCTAAATTCACAGTTTTTATCTTGTAGTAATCATATTACATCTTCCCCAAGATTCATCCTTAAAACTAAACGCATTCTCTGTTAACGTTCTTTCCTTAAATCCCACTTTTTCATAACATTTCTTCGCACCAGGATTTTCCGGAAAAACATTCAAATGTACTGCATCTGCTTTCGCTATTTCAAATGCATATTTAATAGCTAGTTTTAGCATTTCGCATCCATACCCTTTATTTCTCATAGTATTGTCAATCACTACAAATTTAAGCATCCCTTCATTTGTATGCAAGTTCACAGAAAAACAGAAAAAACCAACCACCTGTCCGTTATTTGTGGTAGCAACAAAGGGACTATCTCCAAATCGTTCTTCCACTTCTTGCAGTAAAGCATCAAAACTATTTTTCTCCAGTGGATAAGGCATTAAATTGGCACACCATAAAGCATGTGAGCGCTCATCTGTTATCCATTGAGATATGATGTCAAAATCTTTATTTTGATAGGGTCTTATTCTCATTGCTCTTCACCTCGTAGAATCAAATTCATGCGTGCTTTCAATCTCTCTGCAAGACTGAAATTTTTGCTTTATAGAAATTACTTATGTTGTAAAAAATTATAAACTCTTTGATTGAAATCCTTAGCTTCTTCGTAAGCAGCATGTCCTAAATCATCATACATAAAGATTTCACAACCGAGTTTTTTTGCAATTTCCAAAGAAGCCTCTCCACTTACCACTTTATCCTGCATACCTCCAATTACAAACACCAGGCATTGAATTTTATCTAATTCGTCATAAGCTTTACAACTAAGGCAAGCTTTTGCCAATGCGATAAATCTTGGTACATTCTTTGGTTTCTGCAAAACCGCTAATAATGACATAAACGGTTTGTATCGTTTCACATAAATGTCAGAATACATCTTTTCAGCCATATCTGTAATCAGCCTTTTCATATTATTCTGTTCCGTAATATGAATCCAATCATTGACTGTCCTTTCGACTGTTTCATTATTTTTCGAAAGTGTTACTGCGAGGACTAACTGATTTACTAAATCTGGTCTGTCTATTGCAAGATATTGAGCAATCATACCACCTTGTGATACACCAAAGATATCAGCATTTGTAATCTTTAATGTATCCATCGCCATTGCTATATCTGTCGCTAAGTTTCTTACTGTTATGCTATCGCTAATATTTTCTCTGCGATCAAACAGATAAACTTTATAATCTCTTGCAAACATTCGATACATATAAGCCACTGAAAATGCTGCCCCTTTTATGCTACGGGTACTAAGACCTTGAATCAAAATCAAAGGCTTCTCACCTTTTCCAAAAGTAATATAATTCATCTGTATGTCCTGTATTTCTAACAGTTTTTCTTTTGCATTATAAAACATAGAATATTCACCTCCAAATTCAAATTCATGCGTGCTTTCAATCTCTCAGTAAGACTGAAATTTTCAAGTACCTTAATTAAATGAATGATTTATCTTGTCACTCATTAAAATAACAGAGATATCCTCCAAAGATTCTTTTGCAACAAACTTACCCGTATGAACTTCAATTGTATCTTCTACACAAGAGACAATTTCACTAAACGCATAGGTATTTCCACCAAAATAAGTTCCTTTATTTACATATACCGAACATTTACCATAAATAATGTCATTCTGAGCCACATAATCTTCTTCTCTTTTTGCAAGAATACCTAATGACTTATTCTTATTAAAAAAACCATATCTACCATTCTTTTCAAAGCATATTAAGTTTTTATAGCTTCCAACGATTTTGATATTTCTGATTACACTATGCCTAAAACTATTCATAGAAACATCACATACTTTTCCTAAGTAATCATCTATTGAAACACTGCTTTTATCTGATAAATCACCCGCAATTTTCTTTTCATCCAAGCTAGATATAGGTAAATCAAAATCATCCCTTACCAACTGATCCAATGTAAGATTGTAGAAATCTGCTATTCTTAAAAGTAACTGCACATCAGGAATCGAAGTTCCATTTTCCCATTTTGATACCGCCTGTCTGCTAACACCAAGCTCTTCAGCAAAACCTTCTTGAGTCAGATTGTTCATCTTTCTGATAATAGTAATTTTTTCATTTAGTAACATGATTGTTACCTCCTTTGCTTAATTATGCCGTAATAATACAAAACATCTATTATCATTCAAGAAAGTTTTATTTACATTGTGCTATTGTTAGTTGCATAAGCCAAATTCTTAAGAAACTTCAAATTCGTCTTCCAGTATTAAATAGCCAATTTTAATAAAATCTCATTCCATTCTTCTATCGTAATATAAGCCTCACTAATTTCAATATTTTTTAAATCATAACTGGTGAAATATCAAATCTATAATCCTCATCCACATCCCAATCTTCTGGGAAACGTAAATTATATATTTTTATAAATGCTTCATATTCGAACCTAAACTTCATCAGCATAGCCTGCAAAAAGCTCAATGTGCATCCGTGAGACACGACAAGGATCTTCTTCATCGGGGTTTTCGACTATCTGCTTACAGAAGGGCTCTATTCTGTTCCAAAGGTCTGCGCTGCACGGGTCAAATCTGAACAGTACATGATGTATCCGTCGTCACAGCCTTCAGTTAAGAGCCATTTTCCGATCTCAAAAGCCTGCTGATGCCCCTTCTTTGTGAGCGGCCAATTACCCCAGGCTCCGGCATGTCCGTTAAGATGGTGCTCCGATTCAGTATGCTGAACTGTGATTATCGTTTTGCTCATGACTATACTCCTTAATCCATTATCCTAATGAGTTATCATGCTAAGTTTTCTCTAAATATTTTTGCTTCCAAATTAAAGTATATCATAAGACTTATATTCTGAATAGATGAAATAAGACGCCTATAAGTACTTCTACTCATAGACGCCATATCCTGATCTGCAATTGTGTTCTTTCCGCTTCCATGTAATCCTTCAACAAAATAATTCAAGCCACTACTTCCTGTTATTTAGAGCAATAAATCTGTATTGCCTTATCGACAAACTCTCCCGTTCCCTTGCCTCCGGCCTTATCTATATTCCGGTTCATTTCACCTTCTGCACTGTAAGCATGTCCCAGACTTGAAAGAATTGTATTCGTACATTTATAAAACTTATCGGTAATATAATCCTGAAGTTTCTTTACCTGCTTCTGAACTTTAGGCGAAGCTGGATCCATATCTTTTATACCGCCGAACTGAACGAAGATCTTCATTAGCTCTGTATTGATTCCCGCATTTTCTTCCGATGTCCTATCTGCATTCTTTTCTTCAAACTCCTTAAATGCAGCCGTATCTCCCCAGCATTCTCTGGCTTTGGCGATATAATCATCTATCTTTGCCGTATCAAATGCAGTGAAATCCGTCATATCCTTTACTCCGCTTTTCTTCACACCTCGTGCAAGATCTATCAGATTCTCTATATGTTCCTTCTTTAGTTCAAGGATATGTATCTGCTGTTCAAGAGCCTTCTCTCTGTCAAAAACGGGACTTTCAATAATCCTTCTTATATCCTTAAGCGGGAACTCAAGCTCTCTGAAAAGAAGGATGATCTGCAGCTTCTGAAGAGTCTCATCATCATAAAGCCTGTAACCGACCTCAGTATAATCCGCCGGTGGAAGAAGTCCGATCTTATCATAATATTGCAGTGTCCTTATACTTACACCCGTAAGACGGCTCACCTCGTTTACGATCATCATTTTCTTTTCACTCATAATAGTTCCTCTTAGAATATTATTTAAAATGTATCCGTGCTCCAGAATTCTTCAACCGCACCGAGTATATCCTCTGCCGGAAGTATCGTTGCATCTTCTATAGCCGTTCCTGTCTTTTCAAGATAATACCTGATCAGATAATATCCCGTAGCATAACCGGCACAGTAAGGAAGTCCTACTTTCGGATAGTGCTGCATTTCAGCCATCTCATCACCGTAAAGATAAGCGGTAATATTATCAAGACCCGTAGCATCCATTCCCTTATATATAATTTCTTTTATCAATGGGAACAGTTCCTTATCTGTCTTAGTAACCCACGGCCCGAGAAATTCCTCACCGAATACAGTCGTTGCATAATTTTCTGCAAGTCCTTCACTTACAAGCATCTCTCCAAGCGTTATATCATTGGTCCATTTAATAAACTGATATCTGACATTATGATTTGTCTCATGTACGAGAGCCGCCGGAAGACACCTTATCGTTTCTTCTCCCGGAACAAGCCAAGCCATTATATATCCCGGAATACCACCGTCTCCGCAATAGCCCTCATTCATAATAGTATAGGCATTGTCAGGATTAGCAAGAAGTATGGAATAAAGATATTCCTTTTCCGGAAGCTCGATACCTTTCTTTTCAAATCTTGAAAGAGCTGTCTCTATTGCTTTCTCACAGTCATTCCATAAAGAATTATCAGAAAGCATATCTATAGCCTTCTCCCAACCTTTATCTATGATATCAGGCGGAAGAAGGCCCATCATCTTATTCGCCATTATGATATCGTATCCGCCTTCATATTGAGCCTTAAGCGGGATATGATAACAGTCCCATTTTCCCTTAAACGGCATCATCATTTCATAGCGATATATATCATCCTTCTTATCATATTCAGCATCCATGATCTTCTTATAAATGTCCGCCGAATATAAACGTTTAATGTTCATTATTTCATCCTCCGTAACTAAAATTTATCTTATCATAAACTATTACGTTACGTCAGAGTCAATACAGTTATAAAACCTGCACACGGAATAATCTTTCGTCACGGATTGTGTAAAACACTGAATAATTATCGACGAGCATTCTACGCAACTCCATTCTCTTTTCCGGCTCAGAATCCATAATCCTAAATCGTTCCGGGAAAGTGTCTAATGTAAGTATTTCATCAGCAATGCGATTATATTGCTTCATTAATGCCTCTCTCTAAATGCCACAAACGCACTAGCTGCATCCTCAACATTTCCTTTCTCTATATCGGCATATCCTTTTTCTAACTTTTGATGAATCTGTGTAACAGACATCATATCTGCATTCACTGAATTAGCTGCTTTTGGTAATACAACAGAAAAGGGAATTCCTCCTACTAATGATATTTGTTTTAAATACATATCTATAGCAGTAGCCATTGGTATCCCTAATTGTGCCAATACACTTTCTGCATTTTCTTTTACATCTGGATTTACTCTTATATTTAATGTTGCTGTTTTTCCCATAGAATACACCTCCATCTTTTTTACTGTAACGTCTTTTGCGTTACGAGTCAATCTATGAAATATATTTTCGATGCGATAACGGCAGTCTTTACCTTATGAATTCTTTTCATTGGGCTTTTTATAATATAATCCTCTTCCTCTGGTCACGAAAAAAATGTGGAAAGACTTCTACGAATATTATCAATAGTTACCTTTCCACAATTATTTATCGTTTGATACTCTACAAGATATTTTCGTAGCATCTCGGTCGTTATCTTAATGACCGGAATATTTATTGTATCCAACATCTTTTCAATATTACACCTATAATAGCGTATTGTTTTGTCAGAACACCCTTCTAAATGCTTTGCAGTTAAAAACATATCTAGAAAGTCCATATTCGTTGTCTGCAAATAATCAGATACAGTATTTTCAGATAACCGTTTTACCAACACCTCTTGTAGTTTCTTCATCTGCGATGCATAGACTTCCATCTTTAGCCATTCGAGAAAACGTCTGCGCATCATTTGACTCTAATGATCGTATATATAAATTGCCTGTTTCTAATAACATCACTTGTTCTCCCTATCTCAGTTAATTCGTATTTGCCAAATCCATAAATTCAAATTGTTTATTCAGAAAAATCTCCTATTTTACCAAGCAGCTTTCCAATACTATGATACATTCCCGAATAAATCACTGGTTCAAGTTTTGTAAGATTCACATCAAAAGTGTCCATACATTCAAGTTGTTCATCTATTTGAATATTCCTTATTCTACAAAAGAAAGTTGTAGACTCTCCTAGTTCAACAGATTTAACTACCTCACATTCATATATCCATCTACTTGCATCTAAAATAGGAACATCAATAACATCACCTCTGCTGACGTCATAAGAAATTCCATCTTTTATCCCGTCGTTTGCATGATGTGTACCGAAATAGTCCATAAGTCCAAGCATATCTGTACTGACAAGGTTAACACTCAAAACCCCCGTTCTAATTACATTTTGTTTAGTTCTTTTAGTCCCAAACATACTGAAAACTAATAAATAATCGTTTTCCTTCTCATTTGTAACGCTAACCCATGTAATCGGAGCAAAATTATATGTTCCATCTTCATTGTTTGTACCAACGATAAAAGCTGGTTGAACACACATTGAAAAGTGAGTTCCTACTGATTTTCGCTTCACATCCTTCATCTATCGCACCTCGCCAACTTCAAATCTTCTGTTGCTTTCAATCTCTCTACAAGACTGAAATTTTTGTTTCATTGTTGACCTTGCCATTCGTTCTTTAAGTCTATCAGTTGTCAATGCAGTTATCATATAATCTTACCTCCAACTTCAAATTCGTCTCTCAGATAAAAGCACCAGCTTACTGAAAGTTTACTTTCCCTATTTCTATTATTTAGTAAAATTCAATAATTCTTGAACCTTTTCTCGATATTCTTGGTTGTGATCTAACCATATTTCTGTATGTTCACTATCAGTTACCGTCCAAATCATTTTAATTTCTTCATTTTGTATTGAATCATATATTTCTTGTCCCATAAACTGTGGGGTTAATGTATCTGCTTCACTGTTTATTACCAAAACCGGAATTTCAATATCTGCAATTTTGTCACATACATTTGCATCATCATAACTAAATCCCAATTCCATTTTGTTGATAATGTTGCCACAGAATGTCATGTAAGATATAGGCAATCCAATATCCATCTTTCTCATTTCTTCTTCTACCATCCATTTCATATCACTAACCGGACAATCTAGAATCAGAAAATCCACTTTGTTTTCAACATCCTTATCTCCCATTGCTAATCCTGCAGTTGCTCCACCAAACGATGTACCCCATATTCCTATCACTTGCTCCGGTGCATGGCTATAGACATAATCAATGTAATCAATCAAATCATATTTTTCCCAGTATCCAAAAGTAGTATATTGAGCTGTATTTTCGTTGCTACTTCTCTGGTCATAAGTCAATACATTATATCCTTTCTGTAAAAACATTTCTGCTAAAGGATAATTGGTATAACGATTTCCACCAAGACCATGCACTAAAATAACTGTTGGATTATTCTTATCTCCTTCTTCACCAAGAGCATATATGTAATCTGCCGGTATCATATGCTCATCAAAAGTTGAAGTGATTACAACTTTTTCTATAGTATATGTACTGCAGAAAACATCATAATCCATATTATATCTTTCCCAAAAACTATCTTTCACTTTTGAAGTATCTTCACAAGTAACCAATTGAGTAGACCCCATGAAAACTTGCGTCCCTATAAAATAGGACATTCCCACAAACAAAAGTAAAATAACTATAACAATTATCAACAATATTTTTGTCCATTTCTTCATCGTTTTCTCCCAAAAATTCAAATTCATGCGTGCTTTCAATCTCTCAGTAAGACTGAAAGTTTCAAATGCTTTACTTATCCCAACATTTTTTCAAATCTTTGACTTTTCCACCATTTGCTTTAATCATTTGGCGCCATCCTATTTGTGCTCCCATTTTATATAAGAAACGTGGAAATGCAACAGATACATAAATATTTTCTCGTACTTGCTTCTTTAGAATAACATTAGAAAGTTCTACTAATGCTTTATCAATCGGCGCTTTGGGACCATATCCCGGTTCCATTTTGGGCATCATTGCCAGTCCACCTCCGCCACCGACACCTATGCCACCACTCCAAATAAAGCCTGTCTTTAAGCACCAGTTCTGTAAAATCTTCAGAGAATATTCAGCTTGTATACCTTCATAAAAACCGCAATTCACAATACCATAAACGTGTATTTGAGGATTATGTATGCGAACTTCTTCTAACTGAACCAAACAAGATAACAAATGTCCCGGAATTCCATCAACATAGAGCGGATATGAAAACACCCATATATCTGTTTTCTCCAATTCTTCGATTACTTCTTGCGAAATTGTAGGTGAATGAAATCCCAACCGAATGACTTCTGTATTCTCCCCTACATATCCTTTTATATCTTCCAAAAGAGTACTACTTGCACTGTTATTCACTTTTGGGCTACCATTGATTAACGCAATTCTCATAAGACAATGCCCTCCAATTCCTCTACAGATTTATAGAAGTAAATACCCTTTACCAAACCATCATAATTATCTGCGTTTGCTTTCAACAATTCTCCGGCTGTTTCTTTCTCTATATCTGTAATATTTTCACCATAGAGGTGCGAAGACAACGTAATAGTATTTTTATATCTTCGTTTATGATGCATCTCACCTTTTCGGATTACAAAATCCGGATGAATATATGAAATCGCACGGTCTTGAACCATTTTCACAAAAGGGCTTACACTACCATAATAACAGCGACTAATAATAATTAATTCCGTACATTTACTCATAACTACACCTGTTTCGTGATAACCATCATGAATCACACATTTTCCCGGCGTTTTTACCCAACATCCAAAACATCCAATACAATGGCGAATATCTCCTTTAGGCTTTATAATTTTATATTCTCCTTCTACTGGAACATTAAAATTTTCAATATCTGTTATGATAAGCTTCATTATCATTTACTCCTTCAAATTCAAATTCATGCGTGCTTTCAATCTCTCTGCAAGACTGAAAGTTTCGCCTTGTTTCTTTTATTTTCATCACAATAATAGATGAAAATAATGCTGATAATACTACCAACAACCATAGATTTCCTGCAAAATTATTATATGATTGTAATAAACCTACAAATCCCTCTCCATCTTTGAGGTAGGATGATAAATCAAGCACTTTTTCATGTAGACCTCCCAGATTAAAATTCTTCAATGTATTTCAACAATGGCTCTAAATACGACTTATCCGTCCAATCACACTTTTTCCCCACTGCACACATCAATGCTTTTTGCCAAGGTTCATATTCGTCTGGATTTTGCTTCGCAACTGCTTTCTGTAACATCTTGCAAAGCGTTCTATCCGTAAACTTCATTTTTTCTTCATCCCATGCTCCTCGACAATAAAACAATGGAATATTACTAAGTGCATCCTTAAAATGCATCTCCCTCACCTGTTGTATTGCTTTCTCCTCATATGGAGAAGCACCAACTGCAAATACCGCAATCTTCTTGCCTGTCAATTGCCCTATATTTTTCTTTAAGAATTGCAACCCTGCAATACCAGAAGCATATACACCTCCACCCAAAATGATAACATCATAATTCAACAAATTAGCGACTTTAGCATTCTTAGTTTCTACATAATCATAGCCAAGTTCCTCCACTAACCAATCCACATACTTTTTCGTTGCTCCATATTTTGATTGATATAAAATAATACCTCTACTCATAATCTCAAATCTCCTTTAAATTATCTTCAATTTGTATAATGGTCTGTATAGTAATCTGCAACTGCTCTTCAGACACTCCTTCAAACATTCTCTTCAAAAGATTCATACTCCTTTCATCGTTTTTCTCACAAAACTCCTGGCAATATGGTGTAAGTTCAATGCGTTGCTTTCTCTTATCCTGTTCATCCACAGAAATACTTACAAAGCCCTTCTTCTCGAGTTTCAACAGTATCTGCTTCACATTCTGATGAGAGCTACCCATAATTTCTGCTAACTCCTTAACTGTAGGAGCATTTTTGCATAAGTTGATACATATGATTACAAAAAACTGTTTCCAACTAATTTCTTTCATAGTACTGTCCGCCATTGCCTGAAATCTGTTCTCAAAGGCACTTAGCAATCCCAACAGAAAATAGGATGATTCAATGCCTGTAAAATTCACATTATCACTTCTAATTACTTCCTTTAAATTCATTACTCCTCCAATAGGTAATATATTACTTTATTAAAGGTAACACATTACCTTTTATTTATCAATAGAAAAGACCGACAAAATATTCGCCTTTAACATGACAGAAAATTCAAAGTTTCAGCTCGATAAACTCCGGTTTATCTTCCCACCAGATTTGAATCAATATATTCAAAATAAGGTTTTTTACCAACATCTGTCCTATGTTCCAAATACCATTTAGCAGCATCCTTTATTCCATCTTCTAAAGATATGGTTTTTGGATATATTTTGCTTTGACGAGTTACATCTAAATAGTATTCGTAGTTGTAAAAGCTAAAATAATTTCTCTGTTCTATTGTCTCATTGACATTCACGAAAATAGGTGTTTTTCCCAAACTTTTATAGCATATTGTTACCCACTCTTTAATAGATACTGCTTCTATATTGCCAACATTAAAAATATGCTCGTCTGGTTTATTCCTAATGATTACTTCCATTAATCCACATAAATCTTTAACATGGAAGAACTGTAGTTTCATACTTCCATCATTTGGTAAATAGAATTTTCTGTCCGCTAAAGCACAGTCAAATACAAAAGCTTCTCGATAAACATTATTCATAGGTCCATATAAATATGGTGGTCTTAGTATATATGCATCCTTCACTTTTTCAAGCAAGACATTTTCAGCTTCTATTTTATCTGTTCCATACGCACCCCAAAATTTATTTGCAGACTTCTCTGATTCCTCAAGAAATGGTTGAACTCCATACTCTGGATACACAGCACTTGAACTAATCATTATGTACTGTCCAAAGGAGCCTAGTTCTTTAACAAAATCAATAATGTCCGCAGCATTATAAGCAGTTATATCAGCAACAACATCAAAGAACGTGTTCTTTAATATACCACCTAAATTATGCCTATCACCTTCAATAAGATTTACTCCTTGAACTTGTGGTTTAGTATTCCTATTAAGTACATAAACTTCATAACCTGCATTCACAAAATATTCTGCTACATATTTACTTACAAAAGTTGTTCCACCAATTACTAATATCTTTTTCATTGTGGTCTCCTCTATCATGAAAATTCCGATTTTCTTGATTCTACAAACTGGAATTTGTCTATACAATTATAGGTTTCAGTCCATTTTTTCTTATGTTTTCTAATTCTTCTGCAGTTAAGCACTGAGACTCATAAAGCCGTAGATATTCTTTGGATACATCTGAATCAAATATTAATACATCATCAGAATTTATAGTAACATCAACACCACTACGATACAGTTTTCCAATCGGATGCATAGACATATCTGCAACCCTTCCAAGTAAAATATTACTTGTTGGTGTAATATTTAATCTGATTTTATTATCTGCCAAAAAGCGGATTACTGATTCATCGCTGACTGCTGCTATCCCATGTTGAACCTCATCAAGTTCTAATTCCTCTACTGCTGTTCTTACGTCTTTAGCAGTCCCCCATTCTCCAACATGCGCTTTTAGCCTTAATCCTTCTTTTTTTGCACGCCGATAAATTCCTTTAAAATTTTCGATAGGTTGTGCTAATTCATCACCGTACAAATCAATAGAATAAAAATTCTTATTTCCCCAAAAATGCGATAAACAATCTTCTAAATAACTGATTGGACAATGTCTTGATAATCCAATTTGGAGCCTTAATTCTATATCGGGAGCGATTTCTTTTTGAGCACTTGTAAAAGCATTAACCAACTCATCAATATCATTATTAAAAAATTCATTTAAGCCCCACACATCTTCACCAATTTCAAGCACAGTTACTCCATCTTCCTTGGCTTGTTCAAAGGTTGCTCTGATTAAAAATTTTCTCATCGCAGTGCTATTAAAATCTTGATCAATATATTTTTGACTCCATTGATTCATCTCATCCATTGATGACAAAGGATTAACTAATGGCTCAATTTTTTTACAAGTTTTCTGATATATGAACATTCTATTTCCACCAAGCACAAAATGATTGTGCAAGTCTGCCTTAGGACACTTTCTTAATTCTTCCAGATTTCTTTGTTCCAATGCATATGTAAAACTATTCATAAATAAATGCTCTCCTAGCTGTTTGATTTTCTCTATAAATACCGATTTATCAAACTCATTCTCCCGTGAATACAGTACCTGCAAAGGTCACAAACCGGGTCAAAAACACTATCCTTGCAAATATACATACTTCACCTCAAAGTTACTGCTTTACATATCTTTGATTTCTGCTATTGGGTTTATCCGGTAAAGTCATCCTTACAAGCCCCAAATCCATTGCCGGATTGATATAATTTTTTCTAAAAGTTTCTTTTGACTTTAATCCAAGTAAATCCATAATAGTATTTGCGGTATAGGGAACATCATATTCCATTACTTCAAGCAATCGTTTAACATATTCCAAGATATCTGTATTAGATTTACTTATCTGGATTATAACTTCATCAAGTATCTGACTAATCATATTCAACATAAATTCAATAAAAATATTTGAATTAGAACGGCATCTTTTTATCAGCCTTCCGAAGCGCCTCCTTTAAGAAATCACCACTGAAATTCTGGCTCAAAATGCGTCCTATGTAGTTCATTGCATACTGTGATTTACCTACATACCATATGGCCTCTTCACCGGCAAACTGCTCTCCGCCAACATATGTATCATGATAGGTATAAGGACCATTGCTGTACGTGAAGTCGTGAGAATTTAATCTCGTCGAATCCGTTTCGTTCATGCAGGCAGCATATTCGCTACAGCCTGTCTGGATACGTCCAGTTTTCCTGCCAGTTCTTCTTGCGTGTAGCCTTTATTCTTACGAATTAATTGTAGTTTTTGTGAAAAATTCATTTACGCAAATCTACCGCCATGCCATTACATAATCTATTTCGCCTGTAGCTTCGTCCATACCTTCATTTTGAATTTCAAAGCCCTCTCTCTGGTAAAAACGTATAGCCCTTATATTTTTCTGATACACATGTAAGCTTAACTCCGTTCTGCTTTCCTTTACAAAATCCAGCAGAAGTTTGCCTATGCCCTGTGACTGCAATCTATCACAAACAAAAATGCCTTCCACATATTCTCCGTTTAATCCAATAAAACCTTGTATCTCCCCATTGTTTTCATACACATAGACTTCTGCCTGTAGCAACATTTCTTTTACCGGCTCATAATAACTCTCCCAGTATTGTGCCGGGATAAAATTATGTGCTTTTATATTAGTATCCAGCCATATGTCTGCCACTTTCATTATATCTGCTTTTTGTAATTTTCTTATCATAATAACTGCCTCTATTGCGCATCTTCTAAATATACCATATACCGATTAACATCTTTGGGCGAATAAAAAACCGGAATTTGTAAATATCATTTTACATTTTTATATGAAATCACAATATGACTTGGTGCAAATAATACTGATGCAATAATCAATAGCACTGACCTACTCATAATCCCACTAAATAAGAACAACATTGAAGGAATAATAGAAAGTGCTAATGCTCTGAAAATGCTGTTTTTCTTAAAACATATAATCCAAATAGCACAATAAAGCATTACCAATATGGTATCTACAATCAGATATAGTGCAAATGTTTCGTCAGACCACCACCCGAACCAAGTTCCCGGAATATTGATTATCATGAATCCGAAACAACCCAATCTCCCTACTTGTTCTGTGACCTCAACATATTTATTGTTCCACTTATTATCAAATCCATCTTTGCACTTAATCGCAAATACAACATTGGGTATCATAATGACTGCAATAAAAATCAGCCCCAAAAAATTAAACCATTCCATATTATCTACCATCACAAACTAGAATTTATCGTTTATTTAGATTATGTTTCTTTGCTCTTGATTATCGAGCATTCGCTTGTTTTTTTAAATCCCATTTTTTCTGCTAATTTCGCAGATGAAGTATTCATAGAATGACAAGCCCATACAGGCTTTTTATTTTCAGATAAAATGTAGTTAATCATAGCTGTTGAAGCTATTGCAGCTAATCCCATTCCTCGATATTTTTCGTTTGTTTCAACACCGATGTCAATTTCTTCATCACTAATTGCGGCAGAAAACGCCCAAGCAACAACAATGTCATTTATTACAACACAATATCCTTTACCTTTGGAGAGAAAATCTTCAGCACTGCTCCAAAAAAGGTAAGGCGTAATTCCTCCGTGAATTTTTGAAATGAGTTCAGAATCAATATCTTTTATTTCACAATTATTTGGTAAAGCAAGAGTTTTATTATAACTTTGGTCATATTCAAAGAAGTATCTGCGTTCAATTGTTATATTTTCTTTAGTCTTAAAATACTCTATAATACGTTCATCACCATTAATTAAAATAAATCGGCGATTGTTTTTTCTGTATCTATTTGAAATAATATCATAGACCATTTCGAGAAAACATTCATCATATTCTCCCGAAACAAATGCAAAACCGCTATAATGCCAAAACAAAAATGTTTTAAATTCCGTTTTTGATTTTGTAAATATATCACCGTACTGATATAACTGGGCAATCGAAAGAGGATAGACTTTACCAAATTTAATATCATCAGCGAAATATTTGCAATCAGAATAATTTTTTATTTTGATTTTCTGCATTTTTACACCACCAATTTCGATTGAACTTTCCATCAATTTAATTGCTTCATCAACAGATACACATGTAGCAAATCTCTTTGGCCACATCATATCATTGTAATATTTATATGTTTCTTCTCCAGTCATATAGTCGTTATCAAATGTTGAATTTGCCCCTTGTGGAACAATTACTTTATATCCTCTCTCAAAAGCAGATTTCACAGTTGCATCTATACAGAAGTTTGTCTGTAGTCCCACTATCATTAATGTATTATCATCTTTAACATAATCCGTAAAATCTTTATTTCCAAAACAACTATTGATATTTTTTATAAATATCTTTTCCCCTTCCCTGGGAATCACTTGTTCTGCAATTTCGAAGTCTTCATCACCGATTGAAAACCCCGTTCCTGATCCATCATCATGTTGAAAATAGATAACCTCTATTTGATTATCTCTAGCTGCTTTTATAATTCTTATAGTATCATCAATAAACGCTTCAAAATTAAAAAGTCTACTATCTGTTATTCCTTTTTGTATATCTATCACAAGTAATTTCATTCGTTTCTCCTTTACACATAAAAATTCCGATTTCTCAGTTTCACAAACTTGAAGTTAACTAATGGATGCCATTTTATCAGTCGGCCATGATCTCCTGAGAGCCACATAGGAGATTAAAAAGTTTGCAAGCCAGCCAGCTGGTACAGCAAGCCAGACAAAGGCAATGCCGAAACGTGGTGCACAGATTAGGGCAACGGACA
>OIXH01001420.1_pt1 | contig 26952 bp, 25 predicted proteins | sample 1587741 | NCBI WGS metagenome assembly OIXH01 (sample SAMEA3888916, study PRJEB22519) | human gut metagenome | biome: human gut; feature: human-associated habitat; material: faeces | place: Denmark | collected 2011 | reverse complement strand
TGACCTAATTCTAACATTACATAGTTACTGATATCTACAACATTGTTTATTGGCCTTATTCCAGATGCAATTAATCTATTTTTTATGAATATTGGGCTTTCTTCTATTTTTACATTTTCTACTTTCTTTACTAATAATTTTGAACAATTTGCTGTTTTTACTTCTGTTTTTAATGTTTTGTTTATATCTTCCCCTGATTCTTTGTGTTTTAAATCAACATCTTTTACTTTTTTTATCAGCAATTCCGGGTTATTATCCGGAATTGCCTCTGCTTCAAAATCGCATCCAATTTCGTCGAATTTTTTATATAAATAACTTACATCAACTTTCTGTGGATCGAGATTCAACCAAACTTTTGTCTTCATATTATTCACCTACCTGATCCTGAAAATCTTCAATTGCTGAAGTCATACTCTTTAATGCTCCTGCTGAATCTGCAGTACCTGTTGCTACCTGATTAACAGCTTTCACAACTGGATATGTAAAATAATGTTTCGCTGCAACTGTACGTCCTTTCAATGTTTTTACCGGATATCCATAATAACCGGAAGCATTTTCTACATATTTTAAGGCCTGTGCATTTACTTCATTATCTTTCCAGGTTGTATTTTCCTTTGCATCCTCAAATACAGGTGCAAATACAGGTGCTATTTCTTCCATATAGGAATCATACCAATCTTTATCCAGAAGATAAGAAATTACATCTGAAGCCAGGTCAGTATCTTTACAGGTATTCATAACTGCAAATCCACGGTTAAAATTCATATATACACTATTGTCGCTTCCTGCCGGAGGAGCAAGAACAACTGTATTATCCAGTAAATCTTTATATTGTTCATCAGATACCAGTGCATTGTATAATGTAGGCGCGTTAAAGCAAAATGCAGTGCGTCCTGCCAGATAAGATCCATTATTTCCACCTGCATCCCATGTCGTTGCATCCTGTGGAATTACTTTATCATCATAAAGTTCTGCATATTTATCAAACACAGCCGTTACTTTATCGTCTGCTGCTACATTTCCGTCTTCATCAAACAGATATCCTCCTTCATTCCACATGTACTGTCTGATTGTGTTCTCATCGTCATCATCGTTTTCTCTTGGAACGGTGTAGTTTGCGGCGGAGAGGGTATAGGCTTTCAGCCCGAGTTCCGTGATGGCGCGCGCCTTGGCGCTCACGCCCGCGAAGTCCGCGTCGCCGCAAAGGCCTTCGGGCATGCGGTTGATGCCCACATCAATGACGACCACGCCTTCGCGCACCATATCGGCGGTGACGAAGCGGGGCCGCCCCATGGCCAGAAAAAGGAAGTCCGCATTGCGGCATTCCGCCGCCAGATCCGGAGTGCGCGAATGGCAGATGGTCACCGTGGCATTGGCGTAATCGCCGGGCCGGGCCAGGAGCATGGCCAGCGGCTTGCCCACGATGTCGGAGCGCCCCACCACCACGGCCTTTTTGCCCGCGGGCGAGAGGTCGTAGCGCCGCAACAGCTCCATGACGCCCGCGGGCGTGCAGGAGACAAAACCCGGCAGGCCCAGGGAAAGGCGGCCCACATTTTCAGGATGGAAGCCGTCCACATCCTTGGCCGGATCAATAGCCAGCAGGCAAGCCTGGGCGTCCAGGCCGCACGGCAGGGGCAATTGCAGCAGAATGCCGTCCACATCCGCGCGGCGGTTGCATTCATGGATCAGGGCCAGCAGTTCGTGCTGGCCGGTGGACGCGGGCAGATGATAGGGGAAGGAGATAATGCCCGCCTCGGCGCAGGCCCGCTCCTTGTTGCGCACATAGACCTCCGACGCGGGGTCCTCGCCCACCAGGATCACTGCCAGACCCGGCGCGCGGCGGCCTTTGCCGCAGGCGGCGGCCACTTCTTCCCTGAGTTCCTCACGGATGACGCGAGACGTTTCCTTGCCGTCAATCAAAAGCATGCTCTTCTCCGGCCTTGGGGTTCAAAACTGATCAGAAGAATTCAGTATACGCCATCCGCGCGCCGCGCTCAAGCTCCGGGCGGGTCTTCTCCCTCCTTCTCGCCTGACGCGCCGGGCCGGTTCGGGCCGGTCAGGGCCCGATTTCCGGAAGACCAGCACCCTGGCCCTCCGTCCCGGCTCGCCCTCCAGCGAATCCGGCCCGTAGCGGTTGGGACCGGCCGCGCCCTTTTTGAAACAGACAAGCAACATGGCCAGCTCGCCGAGCAGTTGTACTATGAAGATACACGTCATAAGGGGATCGTCGGAAATGAAAAACCAGACATCCACCATAAGAAGGCAAATAACCAGCGGCAGATTTCCCAGATCCCCAGGCAACGGAATCAGCAAGAAGCCGATGAGAATCGCGAAGGCAGAGAAACGCCCCCAATAAACCAGCAAGGCATACAGCGCCAGCCAGTTGCCGCTGTATCCGCAATCATGCAGGCGGCATACTTCCACGGCCAGCGACGGCAAATATAACACAAACGCCGTGCCGTTGGTAAGCAACAGCATGGCGTTTCCGAAGCTGAAAGACTTCGCAAGCCATATCACGACAAGAATCGAGACCGTGCAGGCCGGCAGGTAAAAAATGTAAAACCACCAGAATTCCGAGCGCGGGGCCCGGCCCCGGAAACAGGCGTACTTGCGCAGGCAGGTTTTCACGGCCACGGGCAGGTTCACAAGGCGCTCCAGGTGGAGCAAGGCCCGCGTCCTTTACGGGCGCGGGCCTTGCGTTCGGCATAGCGTTTTAGTCCTCGCTGTCGCCCAGCGCGTAATACTCGGCCAGCATGGGGCCGAAGAATTCGGCCTCGTCGCCCAGTTCCTCCTCAATGCGCAGCAACTGGTTATACTTGGCCATGCGCTCGGAACGGCAGAGCGAGCCGGTCTTGATCTGCCCGGCGTTGACGCCCACGGCCAGATCCGCAATAAAGCTGTCTTCGGTTTCGCCGGAGCGGTGCGAAATGACGGTGGTGTAGGCCGCTTCCTTGGCCATTTCAATGGTGTCCAGGGTTTCGGTCACTGTGCCGATCTGGTTCAGCTTGATCAGGATGGAGTTGCCCACGCCTTCGGAAATGCCCTCGGCCAGGATGGCCGGGTTGGTCACGAAGATGTCGTCGCCCACCAGCTGAATGCTCTCGCCCAAGCTGGCGGTAAGCATGCCCCAGCCGTCCCAGTCGCCTTCGGCCATGCCGTCCTCAATGGAGATCAGCGGGTATTTGCGGGTGAACCCGGCCAGCCATTCGACCATTTCGGCGTTGTTGAAGGTCTTGCCCTCGCCCTTGAGCACGTACTTGCCGTCCTGGTAGAATTCCGAGGCGGCCGCGTCGATAGCCAGGGCCACTTCGCCGCCGGGATTGTAGCCCGCCTCTTCGATGGCCTTGATGATGTAGGCAAAGGCCTCGTCATGGTTCTTGAGATTGGGCGCGAAGCCGCCCTCGTCGCCCACGCTGGTCACATGCCCGTCCGCTTTCAGGATGGCCTGCAGGGTATGGAAAATCTCCGTGCCCATGCGCAGGGAATCGCGGAAGGTCATGGCCCCGATGGGCATGATCATGAATTCCTGGATGTCCAGGTTGTTGGGGGCGTGCGCGCCGCCGTTGATGATGTTCATCATGGGCGCGGGCAGCACCTTGGCGTTGATGCCGCCGAGATACTTGTAGAGCGGCAGGCCCAGAAAGGTGGCCGCGGCCCGCGCGCAAGCCATGGACACGCCCAGCATGGCGTTGGCGCCCAGGCGGGATTTGTTGTCCGTGCCGTCCAGATCGATAAGGCTGTTGTCGATCTGCACCTGGCGCAGCACGTCCAGGCCCAGAAGCGCGTCGGCGATTTCGCCGTTGACATGCTCCACGGCTTTGGTCACGCCCTTGCCGCCGTAACGTTTCTTGTCGCCGTCGCGCATTTCCAGCGCCTCCCGGCTGCCGGTGGACGCGCCGGACGGCACGGCCGCGCGGGCGCTGATGCCCGATTCCAGGGTCACTTCCACTTCCACGGTGGGATTGCCGCGCGAATCCAGGATCTCACGGCCGAAAACAGAGGCAATGCTGCTCATATTCGCTCCTTATGCCCTCATGTTGGGGTTATGTTCAGAACAAGGCCGGGCGCGCCGATGCGCGGCGGCCTCAGAGAATATCCCGCTCCTCATAGTACAGACGCCGCAGGCCATCCAGCAACAGGGCGGGCAGAACATGGTCGAAGACCGGGCTCACCCTGGCGATGGACGCGGCAAAGCCGCCTGTGGCCAGCACCTTGATCGGGCCGGGCATCTGCCGCTTGAGCCGCTGGGTCAGGCCCTCCACCATACAGACAAAGCCAAAGACCAGACCATGCTGGATGCTGGTGGTGGTGTCGCGGCCGGGCGCGGGTTCTTGCGCGCGAATGTCCAGATTGACTCTGGGCAATTTGGCGGCTTCGCGCGACAACGCGGCCAGGGCCGTGGCCGGGCCCGGAAAGATCAGGCCGCCCAGATAGGCCTGCCCGCTCACGCAGTCAAAAGTCACCGCCGTGCCGAAGTCCACCACCAGCAGGGAGGCCGCGTCCGGGCAGAGCCTGCGGGCGGCGAAAGCCCCCACCAGGCGGTCCGCTCCCACTTCGGAGGGCCGTTCGTAACGGTTTTCCAGGGGAATGGGCAAGTCGTCGGGCGCGCAGTACAGGGGCCGGTCCAGATAGCGGGCCACGGCCTCGCGCAGCAGCGGGTCGAAACCCGGCACCACGGAAGAGGCCACGCAGGCCTTGAGCTTCGCCATATCCGTGTCCGCGTGCCGCAAAAGGGAAAGAAGCGTGAGGCCCAGGCTGTCCGAGGTGTGCCCGGCGTTGGCTGGCAGGGTGTAGGAAGTCAGCACGTGCCGCTCGTTGGCCAGCCCCACCTTGATGGACGTGTTGCCTATGTCGAAGAGCAGAAGTTCCGGCTGCATGGGACACCCCCGCGTCGGCGTGAAAAGTCAGTTTCAGAGCATTGAAACAGTAAACGTGCCGCCCCGGCGTGCGCGGCGCACCGCGAAGCGTCACGGCTCCGGCTGGATGGCGCTTTGAAAACATCGCCTCCAAAACTACTCCGCGTCAGCGCGAACAGGCCCCGTCGGAATCCGCCGCGTTCCTATGCGAAATATTTTATGGAAGAGTAAGTATGCCGGATTCATGCGGCGGAGGCAAGCACGGCACGGCCGCCCCGCTTGCGGGACGGCCCCGGCGAGGTATACAAATACGCTCCGGGGAACACGCCATGGATGAAACGCTCTTTTTCCTGCATCTGCCGCGCACGGCCGGGACCACGCTGAACGCCGTTCTGCACGATAATTTCGCGCCTGAAACCGTCCTGAGCGTCTATGCCAAGGAGGATTACGAGCGCTGCCGTATGCTGGAGGCGGACGTGCTGGAGCGCATCCGCCTCATCGAGGGGCATCTGATGCCCGAAAGTTTCGATCCGCCCAGCCTCTACGGCCGTCGCCTGCGCATGTTCACCCTGCTGCGCGAGCCCTTGAGCCGGCTTGTTTCGGAATACGTCTTCCAGAAGTCCTGGCCTGAAAACCATCTCTACGCCTATCTCAACGAAAATGCCGTCAGCTTCCGGGACTACCTCACCAGCAACGATCCTCTGCTGAAATTCCGGGGCAGAAACTTCGTCACCCACTGTCTGGCGGGCGTGTTCGCGCCGGACAGGAATCCGGACGAGGTGCTGGCCCTGGCTAAAAAGCATCTGGAAGAAAGCTTCTGCTTTGTGGGCATTCAGGAGCGCTTTGACGAAAGCCTCCTGCTGCTGGCCGACGAAATCGGCTTGCAAAAGCTCTTCCACGAACGCCGGAACATGCTGCGCCCCGGCCTGGCCGACGCCGTCAGCGCCGAAGACCGGGCTTTGGCCGCGCGCCTGAACAATGCGGACCTGGAGCTTTACGCCTTTGCGCGCACCCTCTTCGAGCGGCGCGTGGCCGCGGCGGGCCCGGACTTCACGGCCCGGCTGCGCCGTTTCCGCTTTCTGAACGGCAAGTATCAGAAAATGTGCGCCACGCTGGAAGACACCCTGGTGGGCGAGCGCGCGGGCCCCATCCTCAAGCCCAAGGGCTGACCGGTGCAAGCGGCGGCAATGCCGCATGGCCGTGCGGGCCGCGCACTCAGCGCCGACGCACAATAAGCCAGCCCTTGTTTTCCCAGAGCACATCGCCGTAAGGCTCCAGCAGAGCCCTGTCCTGCGGGCGGCCGCTCAACAGCCAGGACACGCCCGAGGCCAGCCAGGCGTCGATATAGCCTGTGGGTCCCCGCTGCATCAGGGCGTTGTAGCGCAGCCAGACGCGGGCCCTGTCCGCATCCTTGCCGTAGTAGGGATACAGACCGTCCTTGAAACTGTGGAAAAGGCCGCGCAAAGCCAGGTAACGGATGGCGGGATCACCGTTGTCGCTGAAGACCACGTCGCCGGGACGCGTCAACGCGTTCAGTTTTTCCAGCGCCTCACGCCGGGCGGCATTGTGCCGCAGCCGGTCCTCCGCCCGGTCCTGAAGCGGCAGGGTGAGGCCCGTATGCCGGGCCAGGCTGTGGAGCGCGCCCATGTGCCAGCGGTCCTGATTCAGCAGCAGGACCGCCAGGGCAATGCCGGCCAGCAGAGAAAAACGAAAAATCTTGCGCAGGCGCGGCCAGAAGCAGGCCACTCCGGAAACGACCATCAGCCAGGCCAACGGCACCAGAAAACGCGTGCCCCGGATCAAATCATGGCCCAGGGGCAAGCGGCCCAGCCGCGCGGCCAGTTGAAACTCGGCCCAGGAAAACAGGGCCACCAAAGCCAGAGCCAGCAGCATGCCGGGATACATGCGTGCCAGATCGCGCGCGCGCTCCCCGCCTCCCCATCCGGCGGACACGGTGATCAACCAGCCCGCGCAGGCGGCGGGAAAGAGCGGAAACAGCACGCTGCAGGTCAGCAGATACCCGCCCAGATCCGCCAGCATCCTCCCATAATCCGCCCCCAGACGCAGATCGAACAAATATCTGAGCACGGCCAGATTGTCGGCGCTGAGAACAACGGCCTGTCCCCCCAAAAGAGAACGGAGAGAAAACAGCACGGGCAGGAAAAAACATAACAGGCAGACTGCCAGGATGCCCAGATGAACAGCCCAGCTCCGCTTCTCTCTGTTCAGGGCAAAGGCCATGAACAGCATGGCCCCCGTGGCCAGCGCGCTGATATTATGCACCCAGACGCACAAACCGGCGGCCAGCATGACCAGGGGCCTGGCCCGGACATGACGCAGGGCCGCGATGCCGCCCCAGAGCAGAAAAGGAAACAGCGCGGCGAAAAATACGCGCGGCACCGGGTCGCTGTGGGTGACGCCCCAGAATGTTCCCCAGCCCACCCAGACGGTTACGCCCATGACCAGGCTCAGAACGGCGGCCAGAATGGGACTGCCGAACAGCCAGCGCCCCAGAAGATAAAAGCCCGCGTAAAAAACGAAGACCGCCAGGGCCCCGGCCCGCAGCAGGCCTACGGCATACTCGTTTCCCGGCGTGAGCAGGGCGCCCAGATAACGCGCCGCATTCCAAAAAGAATGGGAATGCAGGGCCGCCGTAGGATCGGCGCTGAAACTTTCGGGATGCCGCTCCCCGGCGGTGATGTAAGCATACATGCCGAGGTCGCTGTCCAGCTCCGTCCCGTTGGCGGAAATCTCCAGCACGCCCGCCAAGGCGGCCAGCGCGTAGACCGCAATCAGCAGCAGAGCCGCTATATCCACCGCCCGGATGCGGCAACAATCACGCATGGCGACCTCCTCGCGCGCGGCCCGCAAACGGACGCGTCCGTCCGGCGGCTTTTCCTGCGCGAGCTTTTCTGATATACGCCGTCACATAATTCATGTGAGTGATCCGCCAGAAAAATTATTCTGCCGGGAGCACAACACATTAACACGAGAAAAGCCCGCGGGCTTTTCTCGTTCCAGACTGTACAGTCTGGATTTTGAAAGGCGGTCCCCTTGGAAAAGTTGCGGCCCTATATTCAGATCGCGCGCCCGGATCACTGGTTCAAACAGTTTTTCATGTTTCCGGGTCTCTGCCTGGCTTTCCTTTTTCTGCGGGACATTCCGGCCAACCTGGCGGGAAATCTCATCCTCGGCCTGGTCAGCACCTGCTGCATCGCCTCGGCCAACTACTGCATCAACGAATATCTGGATGCGCCCAACGACAGGCAACATCCCACCAAATACCTGCGCCCGGCGGCGCAAGGCCTGGTGCGCCTGCGCTATGTGCTGCTGGAATACGCCCTGCTGGCCTGCCTCGGGCTCTGGCTGGGCTTTTATATCAATAAACTGTTTGGATTCACAGCGCTTTTTCTTCTGATCATGGGCATCTGCTATAACGTGCCGCCCCTGCGCACCAAGGATGTGCCCTATCTCGACGTCATCTCGGAATCCATTAACAATCCCTTGCGCCTGATTCTCGGCTGGGCCATCTGCATACCCGATCATCTTCCGCCCAGCAGCTTTCTGCTGGCGTACTGGTGCGGCGGCGCTTTTCTCATGGCCCTGAAACGCTTCGCCGAACTGCGCAGCATCCGCTCCAAGGAAGTCATGGCCCGGTACCGCAAGAGCCTTGCCAGTTACACGGAACGGAAGCTGCTTGTCTCAGCCTTTTTCTACGCCATGAACACCGCGCTGTTCCTGGGCATTTCACTCATCAAGTACAAGATTGAGTTTATTTTTCTTTTTCCCTTGGTGGCCCTGTTGTTCTCCTGGTATTTCAGCATCAGCATGAACGCCGATTCCGTGGTGCAGACACCGGAAAAACTGTTTCATGAGAAAAAGTTCATGCTGTATACCGCGCTGCTGGTGGTCTTGTTCTGTGCGACCTGCTTCATCAACGTGCAGAGCCTGCAATTCCTGCTGGAACCCATTAACTGACGCCGTACGGCTCTTGTGTCCAGCGGGGGACAATGCACATGACCTCAGGGTTTAGGGAACGCACCCTTTCCGCCAGCGCCGCGTCGCCGATCACATAGGCTTTGCGCGCTTCGGCCCAGACCGGCAGATCCGCTGTGGAATCGCCGAAATAGTCAAACCCGCCCCTTCCGAACATCTCACTGAGAAAGCGAGCCTTGTGCACGCCTTTGAGATTCACCGCCGACGTGGTGGCGAAAACAGCGTCAAAAAGCGGCAATCGAACGCGCATGGCCTCGGCCACTTCCTCATAGGCGGCTGTAGCCAGGCAGACCCGGCGCCCCGTGCGGGCGGCTTCCCCCAGCAGGTCGGCCACCGAGGCATTGAGAGGCATGCGCAGACAGGCCGCCGCGCTCCAGGGGGCAAGCTGCTTTTTAAAAAAGCGCCGCCCGCGCGCTACCCAGAACGGCAGCACGCAGCACATCCACGGCCTGCGAGCCAGCAGATCCTTAACTCCCTCCACCAGGGTGTCTCCGGCCACCAGGGTGCCGTCCAGATCCGTCACCAAAGGGATATCTTTTCCATCCCGCTCCATGCCTATCCTCCACGCCGCCGCGCGATGAGCCAGCCGCCGTTTTCCCAGAGCACATCGCCGTATGGCTCCAGCAGGGTCTTGTCCCGCGGACGGCCGCTCAGCAGCCAGGGCACGCCCGAGGCAAGCCAGGCGTCGATGTAGCCCGTGGGTCCCCGCTGCATCAGGGCGTTGTAGCGCAGCCAGGTGCGGGAGCCCTGCACGTCTTTGTTATAGAAAAAAATATACCCGTCCTTAGGTGGCCAGGTCACTGTCCAACTGCGCGCCGCCGACGGAAATGGACAGCACGCCCTGTAATGCGGCCCAGGCATAGCAGGCCGCCAGGGCCAGGGCGAGCAGATCCCAGAGCCGGTACCGGCGTGCCGGGCCGCCTTGCGCGGACGCGGGAGCAAAGGTTTGAAGCATAAAAACGTACCGAGAGTATTATGTTGAATTATTATGCTCTGGCGCGCGGCGCGCAAGCAAAGCAACAGCTCGCCCGGAAAAAGCAGGCCGCCTGACGGCCCCGGTCACGCGACTGCCGCCTCAGAACTTCGCCTCGTCACCCTCCGGCATCCTGCCGCCCCTGGCGAGAAAGAGCGCGAAACAGAGCCCGGATGCGGCCAGCCCCATGCAGACCGAGGCCGTCATGGGCCAGCGGAAGGGAAATTTATCAAAGTAAAATAGATAGCTGCCGCACACGGCGGTCATGAACAACGCGGGCACGGTGGCCACCCAGTGCAGGCGTTTGCGGCGGCGCAGCCAGACCGCCGCCGCCCAGAGGGACACGCAGGCCAAGGTCTGGTTCGTCCAGCCGAAGGCCATCCAGATGGCCGTGAAGTCGCCCACGGCAAAGTAAATGCCCAGCAGAAAGAGCGGCACGGCCAAAACGATGCGCCGCCCCAGCGAGTCCTGCTCAAAACGGAGCACGTCGGCCAGGATGAGCCGCCCGGTGCGGAAGGCCGTGTCGCCGGTGGAAATGGGCAGGATGACCACGCCCAGAAAAACCAGGGTGCCCCCCACCAGCCCGCCCAGCAGGCCTTCGGAAGCCTTGGAAACCACCACCGCCGGAGTTCCAGCCGCCATCAGGGCCGCCGGGTCCCCGTCGTAAAAAGAAAGCCCGATGGTCACCCAGATCAGCGCCAGCACGCCCTCGGCGATCATTACCCCGTAAAACATCAGCCGGGCCTGCCCTTCCGAGCGCATGCAGCGGGCCATCATGGGCGACTGGGTGGCGTGGAAGCCCGAGATGGCCCCGCAGGCGATGGTCACAAAGAGCAAAGGCCAAAGGGGCGCGCCCTTGGGGTTCAGGTTAGTGAAAAAGTCGGCCGGGCGCAGGTTGGGCAGAATGCTGTACTGGGGATTGAGCAGCAGCGCGGCCAGCAGGCCGAAGGCCATGAACAGCAGCAGGATGGCGAAAAAGGGGTATATCCTGCCGATGATCTTGTCGATGGGCAGGATAGTGGCGACGAAATAATAGCTGAAAATCAGGGCGGAAAAGAACAGGGCCAGCACCTTGCCCGCGGAAACCGTGCCGTCCGCCCCGGCGCAGAACACGGCCAGCGGACAGGCTTCAAGCCACTGCAACACGGCCGCCCCGCCCTCCCAGGAGCGCAGCAGCTCGCCGGTCTTGAAGGCCAGCAGCCCGGCCGGGCCGTTGACGAAAACCGCGCCCACCAGAACCATGAACCAGATGGTGAAGACCAGCATGAACCAGCGGGCATATTTGCCCAGATTGCGCCCGATGAGCTCCGGATAGGAGGCCGCCCCGTAACGCAGGCTCATGGCCCCGGTGAGGAAATCGTGCACCGCGCCCGCGAAAATGCAGCCGAACACCACCCAGAGCAGGGCCGCGGGGCCGTACACCGCGCCCAGAATGGGCCCGAACACCGGCCCCAGGCCCGCGATGTTCAGCAACTGGATGAAAAAAATCTTGTACGGGGGCAGGGCCACGCAATCCACGCCGTCCGCCCTGCTCTGCACCGGAGTCGGCCGCGTGCGGTCAATGCCGAAAACCTTTTCCACAAAAACGCCGTACACCGCGTAACCCAGCACCAGCAGGCCCAGCGCCGCAAGAAAGCAGACCATCCCCATCCCGGCCGTCCCGCGAAGTATGTTGAAAACACTATAAATTGACGCCCACCTGCATAGTTCCGGCCGTGATAAAGGTCAAGACGCGGCCTGGGCCCTGTGGGTCCTGTCCGACGACGATGAACCCGGGCTTTTCGAGGCCGCCCCTACCCGCCGTACCATGCGGGCCGGCCCTCCGGAACGTCGGCCCGGCAGCCCTGCCAGAGATCGCGCGCGTGCAGGGCGCGCAGCAGATCCGCCATCAGCGGGCGTTTGAGCGCGGCCCAGGCCGGGGCCACCAGTTCGCCGGGCGCGGGATCGCTTTGCAGACGGTGCATGACCAGGCGGGAAGGAATGCGCGGCAGGGCCGCGCAGAGCAGGTCCACATATTCGTCGCGCTCCAGGGGCTGGTAGCGCCCGTCCCGGTACCGGCGGGCCAGTTCCGTGCCCTCGGGCACATAAACATTGTGCAGTTTGAGGCCGTGCAGGGGCAGGCTCACGGCCCAGTCCACGCTTTCCAGAAAAGCCGCCTCGCCCTCGCCGGGCAAACCGGCCATCAGATGCCCGCAGACCAGCAGGCCGCGCCCGGCGGCTTCGGCCACGGCTTTGGCCGCGCAGGCCGCCGTATGCCCCCTGTTGACCCGGGCCAGAGTGGCGTCATGGGCGCTTTGCAGGCCCAGCTCCAGCCAGATCTCCGCAACGCCCGCTTCGGCCCCGGCCCGGAGCAGAGCGTCCAGCTTGGACGGGCTCAGGCAGTCGGCCGCGTACCCACGGCCAGGCCGCAGCAGTCCGGCAGGGCCGCGACCGCGTGCAGCAGGTCTTGCAGACGCTCCAGGGAGCCGTAGGTATTGGAAAAGGATTGCAGATAGGCCAGGAAACGACGGTCCGGGTCCCCGGCGCGGTACTTTTGCCGCCAGGCCTGCCACTGGGCCGCCAGGGACAGGCCGCGCCCGCCCAGGCCCGAGCCCGAACCCAGGGCGTTGCAGAAGACACAACCCCGCGTGGACAGCAGGCCGTCGCGGTTGGGACAGGCCGAACCGGCGTCAAGTGGAATTTTTTGCACCCGCATGCCGTACTTGCGGCGGAAATACGCGGCCAGAGTATGCCAACGCACCATACTAACGCGCCTTGCAGGCGGATTACGGGCTGTTCCGGGGCCGGTTCGGGAATCCGCCGGCCGGGACAAAGTTTTTGAACCCCACGCCCATCGTCTTGACTTCACGCCCGTTTTAGCCGAACAGTTTTCAGCCTGATGACAAAAATTATTTCCGGACCGTTGCCGCCGCGACGGCCCCGGAATGCCGCTCCCGCCCGCCGGGACCATACGCATACCAGCACAGCGAGGCAAGCAAGAGTAATGTCCAAGATTCTGGATTTCGCACTGGGGATGTTTTCCAACGATCTGGCCATCGACCTGGGCACGGCCAATACCTGCGTCTACGTCAAGGGCCAGGGCATTGTGCTGCGCGAGCCCTCGGTGGTGGCGGTCAAAAAGGATTCGCGCGGCAACAACGTGGTGCTGGCCGTGGGCCACGACGCCAAGCGCATGCTCGGCAGAACCCCCGGCAACATCTGGGCCATCCGTCCCATGAAGGACGGCGTCATCGCCGACTTTGAAGTGACCGAGGCCATGCTGCGCCACTTCATCGCCAAAGTGCACAACTCGCGCCGCCTGGTGCGCCCCCGGATCATGATCTGCGTGCCCACGGGCATCACCCAGGTGGAGAAGCGGGCCGTCAAGGAATCCGCCCAGTCAGCCGGAGCGCGTGAAGTCTATCTGATTGAGGAACCCATGGCCGCGGCCATCGGCGCGGACCTGCCCATTCAGGAACCCACCTCCAACATGGTGGTGGACATCGGCGGCGGCACCACCGAAGTTGCGGTGATTTCCCTTTCCGGCATCGTCTATTCGCGCTCGGTGCGCGTGGGCGGGGACAAGATGGACGAAGCCATCATGACCCACGTCAAACGCAAATATAACATGCTCATCGGCGAATCCTCGGCCGAGGAAATCAAGATCAAGATCGCTTCGGCTTACCCCCTGGATCCGGAACAGCAGATTGAGGTCAAAGGCCGGGACCTGGTCACGGGCATCCCGCAGAACATCATCATCACCTCCGAGGAAGTGCGCAAAGCCATTTCCGAGCAGGTGGACAGCATTGTGCAGGCCGTGCGCATCGCCCTGGAGCAGACCCCGCCGGAACTGGCCGCGGACATTGTGGACCGCGGCATTGTGCTCACGGGCGGCGGCGCGCTGCTCAAGGGTCTGGATCAGCTTCTGCGCGAGGAGACCTCCCTGCCCATCACCGTGGTGGACGACCCGCTTTCCACAGTGGCGGTCGGCACGGGCCGGGCTCTGGACAGCCTGAACATCCTCAAAGAAGTCTGCATCGACTGACAGCGTGCGGTCTTCCACACCTTTGTGGCGTATTTTCTCCGTGGGCGACGTCATGCCGGAAGAAGCTTCCGGCATGACGTCGCCCGTGTGTATGCAATCGAGTCTGAGGCGGATATAACTCTGTGTCATTGCGGCGTATTCTGATTTTCGCGGGCGTCTTGCTCATCCTCTTTCTGGGTATGTATTCCTGGAACCAGCGCACCCGTACCCTGGACGACTTTGCCGCCAATATCGGCCTGGAACTGAGCGGCGCCGTGCTCAAGCCCATGCGCTACATCCAGGATGTGGGCACGGGCTTCTGGGAGCGCTATTTCGACCTGGTGAGCGTGCGCGAGGAAAATGAGCGCCTCCAGGCCAGAGTGGCGGACCTGGAATCCCGCCTGCTGGCCAACGGCGAGGATCTGGCCGAGCTCAAACGCCTGCGCGCCCTGGTCCAGCTGCCGGTGGACGCCAGCTGGCGGCCCCTGGGGGCGCGCGTGCTGGCCGGGCGCATGGGCCCCAACGCCGTACTGGACAGCATCACCATCAGCCGGGGCTATGCCACGGGCGGACGGCCCGGCACGCCGCTGGTCACCCACATGGGCCTGGTGGGCCGTGTGCTGCGGGCCAGCGCGCATACCGCCACCGCCCTGCTGCTCACGGACCCGGGCAGCCGCATCGCGGTTTTCTCGCAAAACAGCCGGGCGCTGGGCATCCTGGCGGGGCAGGGCACGGGCCGCAAGCTGGAAGTGAATTTCGTGCAGCGCGACGCCAACGTGAAACAGGGCGAGGTGCTGATCACCTCCGGCCTGGACGGCAAATATCCCAAGGGCATTCCCGTGGCCCGCGTGCTCAGCGTGGCCCCTTCGGACTACACCCAGTTCATGGCCATTTACGCCGAGCCCCTGGTGGATCTGCAACATCTTGAAGAAGTGCTGCTGCTGGAGCCCACGGGCATCGCCCAGCCCGAGCCCGAGCCCGAAGGTCCGCCGCCTGTCTTCGTGGGGCCTCCCGCGCCGCCCGCCGCCGTGACGCCATGAGCAAGTTCCGCAACATCTGCTGGTGGATTTTCTTCATGGCCATCGCCGTCTGCCTGCAGGCCCTGGTGCCGGGCCTGGACGTGCTGGCCGTGGGCCTTATCATTCTGTTGCAGGAGCGGGACTACAAGAACATGCTCTGGCTCCTGCCGCTCTTCGTGCTCTTGCAGGAGGGCATGGGCACCCGCGAGTTCGGCGGGGTCATCGTCTGGTACGCGGCGGTCATCGCGCTGTTCAAGCTGGGCCGCTGGTTGTTCGAAGTGGAAAACTTCATTTTCATCTTTCTGCTTTCCGCCTGCCTGGGCGCGGCCTATTACGGCGTGGCCTGGCTCATGGCCCCGCTGCAGAATCTCGCTTTCAACGTGCCGGACGAGCTGGACAAAAGCCTGATCCAGGCGCTCTTCCTGCCGTTCGCCTGGCGTCTGTTGATCGCGACGCGGCACTGGACCACGGATGATGAAGAAAAATAAGCGCCTCTTCGCGCCCGGCTCCCCAGGCGCGACGCCCAGCAAAAAAGAGGGCATCCGCTCCTGGCTCAAAATCCAGGTGGAGAGCGAGGGCTACCAGCCCCCGCGCGGCGGGGTCGTGTTTTTGCAGGTGCTTGTGGGCCTGTTGTTCTTCGTCTTTGTGGTCCGCTTCTGGTACCTCCAGGTCCACCGCGGCGAGGAATTCGCCCGCCAGGCCCAGGAAAACCGCCTGCGCCAGGAGCGCATCTTCGCCCCGCGCGGCCGCATTCTGGACGACGGCGACAAGCTGCTGGCCGACAACCGCACGGCCTACGGCCTGTCCCTGGTACGCGAAGACTGCCACGACATCCCGGCCACCCTGGCCCAGATCAGCGCCTGGTCCGGCATTCCGCTGCCCCAGATCTGGGAGAAATACCAGCAGGACCGCTTCAAGGTGAAGTCCTTTGAACCCCTTCTGCTGATCACGGACATCGACTTTGACCTGGTGGCCCGCATCGAGTCCGAGATCTACGCCTGGCCGGGTCTGGAAATCGTGGTCCGCACCAAGCGCAGCTATCCGGAAAAAGAGCTTTTCGCCCATGTGCTGGGCTATGTGGCCGAAGCCAACGAGCAGGAAATGGCCAAAGATCCGGCGCTGGCCATGGGCGATCTGGTGGGCAAGCAGGGCCTGGAGCTGGAGCTGGAAAAACAGCTGCGCGGCCGCAAGGGCCTCTATGACGTGGAGGTGGACGCCCACGCCCGTGTGCTGGGCAAAGCCCTGCGCGAAGAGCCGCGCGGCGGGCATGAGGTGCATCTTTCCCTGGACCGGGGCCTCCAGCAGGCGGCCTGGGACGCTCTGGGCGGCGAAGCGGGCTGCGTGGTGGTCATGGAGCCGGACACGGGCAAGCTGCGCGCCCTGGTCACCTCCCCGGCCTACGACAACAATCTTTTCGCGGCGGGCATTTCCCAGCGGGACTGGGACGCCCTGCGCACCAGCAACCGCTTTCCCCTCCAGAACCGGGTGATCCAGAGCGTCTACCCGCCGGGCTCGGTCTGGAAGCTGGTCATGGCCGCCCTGTTCCTGGAACGCGGCGTCAATCCGCGCGAAACCGTGTTCTGCCCCGGCCAGGTCAAGCTGGGCAACCAGATTTTCCGCTGCTGGAAAAAAGGCGGGCACGGGGCCATGAACATGGAAAGCGCGCTGGTCAACTCCTGCGACGTCTATTTCTACCTCATGGCCGAGCGCCTGGGCATTGACAAGCTGGAGGAATTTGCCAAGGCTTGCGGCTTCGGGCGTCCCACGGGCATTGACCTGCCGCACGAAAAATCCGGCCTGGTGCCCTCGCGCGAATGGAAAAAGCGCCGCTTCGGCAGGCCATGGGTGCGCGGCGAGACCTACAACGTCTCCATCGGCCAGGGCTACACCCTGGTCACGCCCGTGCAGGTGGCGGTCTATGTGGCGGCCATGCTCAACGGCGGGGATCTGCTCAAGCCGCAACTGCTCAACGACGCCCCGCGCGTGGTGCAGAGCCGTATTCCGGCCAAGCCTGAAACGTTCAAGTTTGTGGTGGACGCCATGCGCAAGACCGCGGGCGTGGGCACGGCGCGGGTGGTGGGCCGCAAGGACGCGGACATGGGCGGCAAAACCGGCACGGCCCAGGTGGTCAAGTTGAAAATGACCGCCGGAGACCGCCGGGTGCGCTCCTCGGAAATGGAGTACGCCCAGCGCGACCATGCCTGGATCGCCACCTGGGGCTCCAAGAACGGCAAAACCTACGTGGTGGTGGTCATGGTGGAGCACGGTGGCGGCGGTTCCAGCGTGGCCGGACCGGTGGCCAAAAAGATTTACGATTATATCTTCGGCCCGGATTCGGGCGCGCCCGCGTCCCCGGCTCCGGCGACAGCGCCGCGCCCTGTCCGGGGGCGGGAGGATTAGGACCTGTTAACGCTATGCCTTTTTGCCCTCCTGCCGCGTCAGATTTCACCTGCTTTTTCGGTCGAGTACCAGAAGAGTACACTCCCTCAAAGCAGGTTTATCTTCCTTGCAGGCGAACAAAAATTCTATAGCGTTAACAGGCCCTGGGGCAATTCACCTTTGAAACAGGCACATCGCCCTAATGGCCGCGAAGAGCGGACATCCGCGCCAAGTGCAAGGAAATGCCGCGTCATGGTCTTTTCGCCCTCTGCCCGCGCCGGGCGCGCTTCGTGTGAAGGTCGAACAGGTTTGAAATATATTTCCTCCGCCCGGAGCTCGCATGGATAAACGCCTGTTCAGCTACATCAACTGGGGCCTGCTGGCCTGCATGTTCCTGCTCTATTTTCTGGGCGTGGGCAATCTGTACTCCGCCAGCGGCACGCGGCTGGAAGACGGCCTGGCCTTTTCCGGTTTTTACCAGCGCCAGTTGATCTGGGGCGTGTGCGGCCTGGCCTGCATGCTTCTGGCCATGAGCTTTGACTATCGCCAATTGCGCAACCTGGCCTGGCCCTTTTTTCTAATCAGTCTGGCGCTGCTGCTCCTGGTGCCCGTGGCGGGCAAAACCGTCTACGGGGCCAAGCGTTGGCTATCCCTGGGCTTCATGAGCATCCAGCCCTCGGAACTGGCCAAGCTGGCCGTGCTGGTGCTGGCCGCGCGCCTGCTGGCCCGCGACGGGCGCCCGCTGGGCTGGAAGGATTTCAGCGCCGTGCTGACTGTGGGCCTGATTCCAGCCGCCCTGATCGTCACCCAGCCGGACCTGGGCACCACTCTGATGATCCTGCTGATTCTGGGCGGCATGATCCTCTTCCACGGGCTCAAGGGCTATGTGCTCAAAACCTGCCTGCTGGCCGTGCCCTGCGCGGCGGCCTTCATGTGGTTCGTGGGCATGCACGACTATCAGCGGCAACGCATCCTGACGTTTCTGGACCCCGGCAACGACCCGCGCGGCACGGGCTACCACATTCTGCAGTCGCGCATCGCCATCGGTTCGGGCCAGCTCTGGGGCAAGGGCTTCAAGGAAGGCACCCAGAGCCAGCTCCGCTTTCTGCCGGAACGCCATTCGGACTTCGCCGTGGCCGTGTTCGGCGAGGAATGGGGCTTTGTGGGCTGCGTGGCCCTGGTCACCCTGTTCTGCCTCTTCCTGCTCTCGATCTTCTCCACGGCGGTACAGGCCAAGGACCGCTTCGGCAGCATGCTGGTGGTGGGAGTCTTCTTCTATTTCTTCTGGCAAATTTTCATCAATATGGGCATGGTCATCGGGCTGATGCCGGTGGTGGGCATTCCCCTGCCCTTCATCAGTTACGGCGGCAGCGCCACTCTGGTCAATTTCACGCTGCTGGGCATTGTGCTCAACGTGTCCATGCGGCGCTTCATGTTCAAGGGATAAGTGTTAACTGCTCCAGAGGGTGTCGCATGAGATGAATTTTCGTGTTATATCAAGGAGAAAGAGCCTTTTAGCGCTGCTGTCTTTATCCGTAATGCTCGTTCCTCGCATAACGGCTAAAGCATGAAGGAAGTGTACTCTTGCCTCAGCCGTTGCAGCGAAGCTGCTTACGGATGAGGACAGCAGAGCTATGGTACTCGACCGGAATAAAAGGCGAATTTCGACGCGGAGATAACCGGAAAGACACTCATGACGACACCCTCTAATGGCGAAATGGAGGGTACCCGTGGGCAAGGACGAAATCGCATATCTCGGTTCCGACACCGTGTATGAAGGCAAACTCACCTTCAAGGGCACGGTGCGCATTGAAGGCAAATACACCGGCGAAATCGTCAGCGACGGCACGCTGAACGTGGGCAAGGACGCCCAAGTGGACGGCACGCTGAATGTGGGCGAACTGCTGCTTTCGGGCCGCTTTTCCGGCGAGGTCACGGCCAAGCGCCGGGTGGTGGTCTATGCTTCGGGCGTGCTTGAGGGCACGTTGCAGACGCCCAACCTGCTCACCGAGGAAGGCGGCGTCATTGAAGGCCAGGTGATCATGAAAAATCCCGGCAAGGCTCCGGCCAAGGGCCTGCTGGGCGGCAAGGAGGCCTGAACCCCGGCCGCGAGCCGCTCTGCCCCGCGGCGGGAGCGGCCGAACGGAGCGCGTTGCCTGAGCGTAAAAAATAGATCATACTTGAGAAAGTAAAGGCAAAGGTTTTGACCTTTGCCGTCATCAGAGCAGGCTAACTTTGAGAATTACCATTTTCAACGTTACTCTGCTCCGGGCATTCTCGCCGCGCCCCCGCCCTCGGCGGACGGGTGCGGTCCACAGCGTTCCTCAAGGAGGCACTCATGGCACAAGATTATTTTCGCGCACTCAGGGACGTGGCGCTGGTGATCAACTCCAGCCTCGAGCCCAAAGAAGTCCTGCATAAAATCACGGAACAAACCGCCGCCACCATGGGCTGCAAGGCCAGCACCATCCGCCTGCTGGACAGCACCGGGCGCTTTCTGCTGCCCAGCGCGGCTTCCGGCCTTTCGGGCACCTACATGCGCAAGGGGCCGGTGGAGGTCAAACGCAGCGGCCTGGACGGCGAAGTGCTGGCCGGCAAAACCATCCACCTCAAGGACGCCACGGCCGACGGCCGCTTCCAGTACCCCGAATCGGCCAAGGCAGAGGGGCTGGTTTCCGTGCTTTCCGCGCCGCTCATGGCTGACGGCAAGGCCATCGGTCTGATCCGCGTCTACTCCGACGTGGAGCGCGACTTCACCCCCGACGAGCAGACTTTTATGGAAGCCGTGGCCGCCATTTCGGCCCTGGCCATTGAAAACGCGCGCCTGCACGAGGCCCTGCGCAATAATTACGAGCTGATGGCCAAGCATGCCTACTCGGTCTACGAAGACTAAACAGGCCCGGCCCTCTGCCCGCTGGCGGCGTCAGGCTTCGCTTCGCGCGCCGGTCACGTCTGTTTTGATATGCTCCCGGCACTCGAAGCTCGCCTTCCTTGCCGGCGAACAAAAATCCGGGCCTGTTGCATAATCGGGCAACGAGCTGTTTTTCCTTTTTATGTTGAGGACATACACATGAAAAAAGTCAAAGTGGGCATCAACGGCTTCGGCCGCATCGGCCGCCAGGTTTTCCGCGCCCTGCACAAGAGCTACAAGGACCGCGTGGAAGTGGTGGCCATCAACGATCTCTTCGACGCGGAAACCAACTTCCATCTGGCGGAATACGACTCGGTCTACGGCCGGGGTTATCTGGACGCCAAGGTCAACGGCCAGGAAGTGATCGTGGGCGACTGGAACATCCACTGCTTTTCCGAGCGCGACCCCAAGCAGCTGGCCTGGGGCGCGCATGACGTGGACGTGGTGATTGAGAGCACGGGCATCTTCCGCACCGCGCCGCAGGCCGGCGTGCACCTGGACAACGGGGCCAAAAAAGTCATCATCACCGCCCCGGCCAAGGAAGAGGACATCACCATCGTCATGGGCGTGAACCAGGACCAGTACGACCCGGCCAAACACCATATCGTGTCCAACGCCTCGTGCACCACCAACTGCCTGGCCCCGGTGGCCCTGGTGCTGCAACGCGAGTTCGGCATCCAGATCGGCAATATGGTCACCATCCACTCCTATACCAACGACCAGCGCATTCTGGACATGGCCCACAAAGACCCGCGCCGAGCCCGCGCCGCGGCCTGCAACATCATCCCCACCTCCACGGGCGCGGCCCAGGCCGTGGCCAAGGTCATTCCCGAACTCAAAGGCAAGTTCAGCGGCTATTCGTTGCGCGTGCCCACGCCCACGGTGTCGGTGGTGGACTTTTCCGGCATTCTGGAAAAGCGGACGGATACCGAAACCCTGCTGGGCAAGCTCAAGGAAGCCGCGGACAGCGATCTCAAGGGCGTGCTGGAATACAACGACAAGCCTCTGGTTTCCATGGACTTCAAGGGCAATCCGGCCTCGTCCATCCTGGAAGCCTCCTACACCACCGTGCAGGACGGCCGCATGGTCAAGGCCGTGGCCTGGTACGACAATGAATGGGGCTATTCCAACCGGGTCTGCGACCTGGTCTGCCTGATGCAGGACAAGGGCCTCTAGGGCCTGTTAACGCTATGCCTTTTTGCCCTCCTGCCGCGTCAGATTTCACCTGCTTTTTCGGTCGAGTACCAGAAGAGTACACTCCCTCAAAGCAGGTTTATCTTCCTTGCAGGCGAACAAAAATTCTATAGTGTTAACAGACCCTAGAGCAGTTAACACTTGAAATGCTCGTTTACGGCGAGCAAAGCCCGCCTACTAGCATTTCACGGCAAGGATTTGCTGCATGCGCGGTCAGCGGGCCAGCAGCACCCAGGCCGGGCCCTTGGCGTCCAGATGGCTGGCCACGTAATTGGCCCGCGCATCGCCGCCGCAGAAAATGTCGATACGGTTGCGCTTGATGGCCCCGCCCACATCCTGGGCAAAACCGATGCCGCGCAGGGGCACGCTGCCGCGCCGCTCGTCCGGGGCATTGACCCCGTAGGCCACAAGGGAGCCCAAGGGAATATAGGAACGGTCCGTGGCCAGGGAAAGCCAGTCGTCCACCTCATGGCCCATGGCCCCGGTGGGCCCCCTGCCGCCGAACTTGAAAAAGACGTAGCTGGGATTTTCATTGAGGATTTCGCGCACCCGCCCGGGATTGTTCCTGAACCACTCGCGCTGTTCAAAAATATCGCCGCGCTTGAGCAGGCCCTTCTCGCGCATGATCCGGCCCGAGCTTTTGTATTTGTGGCCGTTCTGCCCGGCGTAGTTGACATAGGCCTGGGTGCCGTCGTCAAAAATCAGGCGGCCCGAGCCCTGGATTTCCAGAAAAAAGACGTCCACCGGGTCCGCGGCCCAGGCCAGTTCCAGGCCCCGGTTGGCCAGCACCTGTTTTTCCTCAATGGCGCGGCGGTCGTGATAGCGGCCGCGTTTGGCCCGCACCCGCTTCAGGTCCGGCGGCAGGCCGTAGATGGCCTGGGTATAGCCGGGCTTGCGCGTACGGCTGGCCCGCACCTGCGGTTCATAGTAGCCGGAATAATTGATGCCGCCCGGCACTTCCACCCAGCGAAAATTGGCCAGCAGCAGGTCCGGCTCCGCATCCAGGCGCGGCAGCAGTTCCCGCAAACGGGTCAGGCTGCGGGAAAGATCCCCCCAGGTCACGGTCAGGCCCGGCCGCTTGACGGCCGCCGCGCCCTGCGGCTTGCTGTTGACATAGCGCAGAGACTTGCGCACGGTAGGGGCCATGTCCTTCCAACTGGTCAGATCCTGGTTGCGGGGGGCCAGATTGGCGACGAAAAATTCCGGGCTTTCCTGCACGGCCACCGGCGGCCCCAACGGCGGCAGATCTTCGGACTGCGGTTTCTTGCCGGCGCAGGCGGAGAGCACAAGACTCGCCAGCAAAACCACAATCAAGGCCGGACGCGACGCGCCCCCGGCCCTTACGGACGCGCGCCGCGTACAGCTCGCGCCGAAACAAGGAGCTTGCCCGTGCATGATTTCCCCACCCCCGAGGTATGGTTGCCCCATCGTGTGTCCTACGGAGAAACGGACACCATGGGAGTCTTGTATTACGCCGAATATCTGCATTTGTTCGAACGCGCCCGCAGCGCCTATATCCGCCAGTGCGGCATGAGCTACGCGGACGTGGAAAAAAAAGGCATCATTCTGCCCGTGCGCGAGGCCCAGTGCCGCTACCGCGCGCCGGCGCATTACGACGATCTTGTGCAGGTGCGCGCGGGCATCAGCGAATGGGGCCGGGCCTCACTGCGTTTTGTATATGAGATATGGAACGAGGACAAGACGCGCCTGCTGGCCGAGGGCATGACCCAGCACGCCCTGGTCAATCCCCAGGGGCGGCCCGTGCCCGTGCCGGACTGGTTCCGGCGGTTGTGCGCGCCTGAAAAAGGCTAGGGTCAGCCCTCATTAACCCGCCGCCCGCGAAAAGCTGTATTTTTTCGGACAGCAAGGCGCCAAGGGGAAATTGGGTGAAGCTGTATCTACAGACTGCGAGGTCAATTTTTCCTTGGCAACGCCGCTGTACGGAAAAAGACTGCTTTGCAGCAGGTGGTTTAATGAGGGCTTGAGCATGGTTTCAGGGGGCGACGCCCCCTGGGACTTCATATATAAGGAGAATCCATGGCGCTGCATGTCATCAACGAAGCCCGGCGCTGCCTGCACTGCAAAAAGCCGCTCTGCCGCACGGGCTGCCCCATCAACACCAATATTCCGGTAATGATTGAGCAGTTTCTGAACGGGAATATCGACGAAGCCGGGCAGATGCTTTTTGACAACAATCCCCTCTCCATTGTCTGTTCCCTGGTCTGCGACCATGAAAAACAGTGCGAGGGACATTGCATTCTGGGCAAAAAAGGCAGTCCCGTGCACATCAGCAGCATCGAGAACTATATCTCCGAGCGCTTCCTGGCCGCCCACCATCCGCCCCGGCCGCCCCAGAATGGCTTGGCCGCCGCCATCATCGGCTCGGGCCCGGCCGGACTGACCATTGCCATCATTCTGGCCCAGCGCGGCTATGCCGTGACCATTTTCGAATCCCACGACCGCATCGGCGGCGTCCTGCGCTACGGCATTCCCGCCTTCCGCCTGCCCAAGAGCATCCTGGACCGTTATCAACAGCGCCTGCTGGAACTGGGCGTGCGCATCCGCCCCAATACGACTATCGGCGGCGCGCTGCGCATGGACGACCTGTTTCGGGACGGCTACAGCGCCGTGTTCATCGGCACGGGCGTCTGGCGGCCCAACAGCCTGGGCATCAAGGGTGAAAGCCTGGGGAACGTCCATTTTGCCATCGACTATCTCTGCAATCCGGCGGTCTACAATCTGGGCGAAACGGTCAGTGTGATCGGCGCGGGCAACGCGGCCATTGACGCGGCCCGCACCATTCTGCGGCACGGCGCGCGCAAGGTCACCATTTACGCCCGCAAACCCGTGCTGGCCGCCAGCCCGCGCGAGGTGGAGTACGCCGGGGTGGACGGCGTGGACTTTCACAATTGCGTGCGGCCCGTGGAAATCCGCCCGGAAGGAGCGGTGTTCCGCCGCCTGGCCTACGATGGGGAAGGCCATGCCGGCGAAGTGGAAGGCGAGGATTTTCTGGAGCCCTCGGATTCCGTGGTCATCGCCATCGGCCAGGGCCCCAAGGACAAGATCGTGTCCACGTCCAAAGGCATAGAGATCAACGAGCGCGGCCTGGTGAAAACAGACGCGCAGGGGGCCACCACCCATCCGGGCATCTTCGCCTCGGGCGACGTGGTGCGGGGCGCCAAAACCGTGGTGGAGGCCGTGCACTGCTCCAAAACAGTGGCCGACGCCATGGACCGGTATATGCGGAGTCTGCCGCGTTCCTAGCGCAGATTACCTTTGAAATTTTACGAATTTCAAAGTTGGCATTCTGGCGAAAAGCGTTGTTTTCGCCGGAATCCACGCCGCGTTGCTCTCGATGCCTGTACGCCCTTTGGGTTACAGGCACGGCCTTACGGGCCGCCCGTCGGGTCGGTCTTCGTGGCGGCTGCCGCCTTCGCGTCAGCAGAGCAATTTCACTTTGAAATTGCTCTAAGAAGCGCGGCCGCAATGCGGGCGTGGGGACCGCATTAAATGAATGCAAAACAATGGTTTTGGCAAGTCCCCTGCACAGAGCTCCCGTTTCCGGCCCCGGATTCCACGGGCGGCGGAGGCGGGCTCAGAACAGAAGCAACAGGGAGCCCGCGGTGATCAGCAGACCGCCCGCAATGACCTTCAGGCTGACGGGCTCATGCAGAAAGACCATCGCCAGTACCATGGCCAGGGGGACGCTGAGCTTGTCCACGGGCGCGACCCTGGAAACGTCGCCCAGCTGCATAGCCTTGAAATAACACAGCCAGGAAAGCCCCGTTGCCAGGGCCGAAAGCAGCAGAAAAAACAGCGTGTGACCGTCAAGGCTTCTAAGGCCTCTGGCCGCACCGGTACAGAGCACAATACCCCAGGTCAGCACCAGGATGAAACTGGTTCTGATGGCCGTAGCCAGGTTGGAATCCACATTTCCGACGCCGAGTTTGGCAAAAATGGCGGTCAGGGCCGCGAAGAAGGCGGCGCCAACGGCATAGACGCTCCACATGGGCGTCAGCCTCCGATGCCCACCATCTGCCTGTCCGCCACAGCCGCGCCCGCGCGCCGCGCGCGCAGCAGATCCGCGCCCACGGGCTTGTCCGCGCAGGCCCGGCGGATCACTCCCGCCAAGATCTCGTCCGTGATCCGGGGATGGCGCAGCAGGCCGCGCAAACGGTATTCCTTGTCCGCGAACAGACAGGTGCGCAATGCCCCCTCACTGGTCAGGCGCAGGCGGTTGCAGGTCAGACAGAAATGATTGGTCAGGGGCGAAATAAAGCCCAGCCGCCCTTGGCCGCCCTCAATGCGGTACATGCGGGCCGGGCCGGATTCGGCCTCCGCGCCGGGCTCGTCGGGGGATACGGGAATCAGGCGCGCGCGGCGCGCGGCTTCCTCCCGGATGTCGTCGGCGGACCAGAAATTTTCCGGGCTCCAGAGCGTGCCGCTGCCCATGGGCATGAATTCGATGAAGCGCAGATCCAGGGGCATGGTCCGGGCCGCGTGCACAAAATCGTCCATCTGCCCGTCGTTGACGCCCCGCATGGCCACCACATTGATTTTCACCCGCACGCCCGCAGCCAGCAGACCGTCCAGCGCGGCCAATACCGGGGGCAACAGGTCCCGGCCCGTGACCCGCGCGAAGGTTTCGCGGTCAAAGCTGTCCAGGGAAAGGTTGACCGCGCTCACGCCGATCCGCCTCAACAGGGGAATATGCGGCTCCAGCAGGGTGCCGTTGGTGGTCACGCGCAGATCCATGTCCGGAAAACGCGCGTGCAGCATAGCCAGGAACTGGCCGCACCCCTTGCGGGCAAAAGGCTCCCCGCCGGTCAGGCGCACCTTGCCGATGCCCAGGGAAGCGGCGATGCCCACCATGCGCGCCATTTCCTCATAGCGCAGGACCTGCTCATGGGGAATGCAGCGCTGTTTGGCGTTGCTGCGGCAGTACAGGCAGCGCAGATTGCAGCGGTCCGTCACTGAAAGGCGCAGATAGCGCACGCTGCGGCCGTGGCCGTCATGCAAGGCGCGCATAAGCCTCCCCGCCGCCCGGAAGCGGCCAGTTGCCAAGAACGCGAAATGGATTTACATCTGCCTGCATGAAACACCTGCTGCTTTGGGCGGCCATCGCGGGCTGCCTGGTTGTGCCGCTGACGGTTCTGGCCTGGGACGGTTTTGACGCCGCCACCACCGACCTTGTGGAAATCACGCCCGACAGGCTGCCCTCCCAGGGCGACACAGTGGACGTCCGCAACTACGATACCGACACCAGCCAGACCTGCCTTGTGGAAACCGTGACCCGCAACGCCCGCACGGTGGAGGTGGTGGTGCGCACGCCCAAGGGGCTCAAGCGCACCTTGGTCATGGAAGGCCGTTAGGGAAACACTGATTAACGGCCTTTTTGCCCTCTGCCTGCGTCCGGCCCACTCCGTGCGAAGGTTGAATATGTTTTAAATATACGCCCTCCGTCCGGAGTTCCCCGTCCTTGGCAGAGAACAAACATCTTCATTAATCAGCGCGTCCTTAAGAGCATTCCAACGTTGGCATTCTGGCGAAAAACGCGGTTATCGTTGTTGTCGATCCCCGTATGGTTCTGTTGTCGCCAACGGGGACAGCCCTTCGGGAGG
>OIXH01001414.1_pt1 | contig 27006 bp, 22 predicted proteins | sample 1587741 | NCBI WGS metagenome assembly OIXH01 (sample SAMEA3888916, study PRJEB22519) | human gut metagenome | biome: human gut; feature: human-associated habitat; material: faeces | place: Denmark | collected 2011 | reverse complement strand
TCGGGCTGCAATAACACCGCTGTCGAAAAAAGCAAATTACCATCTCTGAATAATACAAGCGCGGCTTCGTCCTATTCTTCATCGAGCGTCGGTTCTTCAAGCACCGTCTCGTCTTCCTCGGCGGTATCGTCAAGCGCGGCAAGCTCGTTAAGTATGTCAAGCGCAAGCACATCAAGCATAAAACCGTCAGGCACAACGCAAAGCAGCGAAAAGTCCTCGTCGACTTACACAGAGCCTGTTATAACACAGGATCACGAGCCGGAGATCACCGTTTCTCAAAAGCCCCCATTGGAGGTGCCGTCAAGCGCTCCCATAAAGATAGCCTCCCTTTCGGACGCGTTAAGCAAGTTTTCGGAGATATCGGAAAAAGAGCCGGAGGGCAGCCCTGAGGAGATCGTAAAAACGCTGTTGGAGCGCAACATTTTGTGCTTCGCCGTAATGCAGTCCAAATGCTGGACATACGATGAAAAGTACGAGGAAGACTATCACTATATGAGAGGCGCCGCGCCCATACAGTCGGACTATATAACATCAACGGAGCAGATAGACGACCTGTTTTTCGGAACGTATACAAAGGATAAGACAAACTACCTGATACACTATAATGACGGCGAACAGATAATTGATTCGTTTACGGAGAAAAACGGCGGCTTGATCGTCGATTTTTCCACGCTGCCCGCCGTGGCGGAGGATTCTTTTAGTACAACGACCTATGCTGCCATTATAAGCTCGAGCAAAAACGAGATAGTATTCGGGCGCTATAACAGCCCAAAGCCCTCGCAAAACAGCGCTCAGCCGAACAATTACCATTTTAAGGCAGTAAAGGAAAACGGCAAGTGGCTCTTGGAGAACTACATAGTGGACGCTCCGGCTTATGAGCAACAATACACTAATCTCATCACGACAAATCGCATAGGCGCGCCCGATATTGTTGAGATCGCAAAGCAGGAGGTAGGCAACTTCGGCGGTGAACCGTATTGGGGTTGGTACGGCTTCAATTATCACATAGAGTGGTGCGCGGCGTTTGTTTCCTGGTGCTATAAGGAAGCGGGTCAGAAAGGACCGTATTTCGTGGCGTGCAATTCCGAGGGTATTTACTGGTTCAAAAAGGTGGGGCAGTGGGCGGAACCCGATTACCGCGATATCGCTCCCGGAGACGCGATTTTCTTCGATTGGGACTTAAACGGCAGCGCAAACCACGTCGGGCTTGTTATCGGCACGGACGGCGAGAAAGTCTACACGATAGAGGGCAACCGCAGCGACTCCTGCCGAGCGTTTACGTATGATCTCGACGATGACCGCATTTTCGGGTACGGACTTATGAAATGGTAGTTAGTTTAATAGAGAATAGTTGTTAGTTGTTATAGGCACCGCTAAGCTGTAGACAATGCAAAAACAAAACCGACCCCGCTTGAAAAACGAGATCGGTTTTGTTTTTTTAATTTACCCCGCGGGAGGAATTATGTGCTGTCTGCACAAATCGGGGGGAAATCATCTTTAAAATGGACTGCGAAGCTTTGCTCACTTGGAGAAATACTTTACCGCGTTGTTATAGCAAACATCGCGGACGATCTCTCCGACGAACTCAACGTCGTTGGGATATTCACCCTCCTCAATAAGAGTGCCGAACATATTGCAAAGAATACGTCTGAAATACTCATGACGTGTATAAGACAGGAAGCTGCGGCTGTCGGTCAGCATACCAACGAACTTGCTTACAAGTCCGAGCTGCGAAAGTGCCGTAAGCTGCTTTTCCATGCCGTCCTTCTGATCGTTGAACCACCATGCCGAACCAAACTGTATCTTGCCTACCACGCCGCTCTGCTGGAAGCAGTTCATCAGCGTAGCGAGAACTTCGTTATCTCTGGGGTTCAGGCAATACAGAATAGTCTTGGGAAGCTCGTCTGTACTGTCAAGCGTGTCCATAAGCATGGAGAGCTTCTTCGCGAACGTCTGATCCTCGATAGCGTCAAAGCCCGTGTCGGGACCCAACATTCCCATATAACGGCGCGAATTGTTTCTTAGAGCGCCGATGTGATACTGCTGTACCCAATGCAGACGCGCATACTGCTTGCCGAGATGAACAAGAACATAGCCCTTATACTGCTCGATCTCAAAAGGTGTGAGATCGTCGCCGTTCAACGCCTTTTTAACGATCTTATCGGCCTGATCCTTTGTCGCGGGCGCGAACATCACAACGTCCAGTGCGTGGTCGGAGCATACGCAGCCTACGCTGTCAAAATACTCGATACGCTTCGTGAGCGCCTCGCAAAGGCTGTCTATACCATCGATGCGAACATCTGCGGCATCCGCGAGCTTCGCGATGTACGGAACGTAAGTGGGGAGCTCGATATTTATCGCCTTGTCGGGGCGGAACGCGGGGTCAACCTCAACGTCAAACGTCTTGTCCTCTTTGAGGAGCTTGTGGAAGTGCAGATCGTCTATCGGATCGTCGGTCGTAAACAGCTTCTTTACGTTGCTGTTCTTGATAAGCGTACGCGCGGTGAGCGTTTTCAGCTTCTCGTTGCACTTGTCGAAAATATCCTTGGCAGTTTTCGGAGAAAGAATGTCGTTTATCCCGAAATAACGCTGAAGCTCCAGGTGCGTCCAATGGAATATGGGGTTTCCTATCGCGTAGGGCATTACCTCGGCATATTTCATAAACTTCTCGAAATCGGGCTTATCGCCGGTGATATAGCTCTCATCCACGCCCATTTCGCGCATTAAACGCCACTTGTAGTGATCTCCGCCCAGCCAGCACTCGGTAATGTTGGCGAACTTTCTGTCGTTATATATCTCCTCGATGGGAAGATGACAGTGGAAGTCAAAGATGGGCATATCCTTTGCGTAGTTTTCGTAAAGGGTAACTGCAGTTTGGTTTTTGAGGACAAAGTCCTTATCCATAAATTTCTTCATAGTAAAACGTCTCCTTAAAGTGTTACACCCGTTTTGAATATCGCAATATCACGCGCTCCGTAGCGTTCGTTGACGGTTTGTTTGCCGTTCGCGGTATCAACGACAAGATCGACAAGCTGTTCGAGCTTGCTCTCGAAGCTGTCACCGAACGCAATCCCGCCCGCGTCGAAGTCTATCCAGTTCTTCTTCCGAGCCGCCAGGTCGGAGTTGGTCGATATCTTGATAGTCGGAACAAAGCCGCCAAACGGCGTTCCTCTGCCCGTCGTGAATAAAACCATATGACAGCCCGCGCTTGCGAGATTGGTTACGGCAACCATGTCGTTTCCGGGACCGTTCAGCAGATTAAGCCCGTGCGACGACAGCGCGTCGCCGTCGAACAGCACGTCGCATACTGCCTGAGAGCCGGACTTCTGCGTACAGCCGAGCGACTTGTCCTCAAGCGTCGTGATCCCGCCCGCTTTGTTTCCGGGCGAGGGGTTCTCGTAAACGGGCTGATCGTGCTTCTGGTAGTACTCCTTGAAGCCGTTGACAAGCTTAACTATCTTGTTGAACGTTTCGTCGTCCTTGGCTCTGTCCATAAGAAGCTGCTCCGCGCCGAACATCTCGGGCACCTCGGTAAGCACAGTAGTGCCGCCCACAGCCGCCATATAATCCGAAAATCTTCCAACAAGAGGATTTGCGGTTATTCCCGAAAGTCCATCGGAGCCGCCGCATTTAAGCCCTACCTTAAGGCAGGAAATGTCCTTTTCAACGCGCTTGTCGCCTTTGGCTTTCTCATAGAGCTTCTCCAGAAGCTCCACGCCCGCTTCAAGCTCGTCCTCAACGTCCTGCGCGATAAGGAACTCGGTGCGCTCCTTGTCGTAATCGCCGAGAGTTTCCTTAAACACGTCCATGCGGTTGTTTTCACAGCCAAGCCCAAGCACAAGCACACCGCCGTGATTGGGGTGCTTTACCATTCTCTGAAGAATGGTTCGTGTGCGCTCGTGATCCTCGCCTATCTGCGAACAGCCATAGGGGTGAGTATACGCGAAAACGCCGTCAATGCCGTTCAGGTCGGGGTGACGCTTTTGAAACTCCGCCGCAATAGCCCGAGCCTGCGCGTTCACACAGCCGACCGTCGGAATGACCCACAGCTCGTTGCGGATACCGACGTCGCCGTTTTTGCGTTCGTAAACGTTCACCTTGCGGCTTTTCGCCTCGGGCACGGACGCTATCTCCTTTTTGTTGTAGGAATACGAAAGCTGCCCCTCGAGGTTAGTCGACATATTGTGGGAATGGATATGCTCACCGGGCGCGATATCGGCGGTCGCTCTGCCAATGACCTCTCCGTACTTTATGACCTTTTCGCCGCTCTTTATTGCTTTGAGCGCGAATTTATGCCCCTTTTCTATATCCTCTGCGAGTGTAACGCCCTCAGCCTCTTCGCCCTTTTTCAGCGGCGCGAGAGCAACTCCCACGGAATCGTTCGGGGAAATAACGATAGTTTTTTTCATATCATTCTCCTAAAAAAACTTTCAGCGCCGCTCTTTCGCCGTTATTTACGATACTCTCGATGTAGCCCGCCACAACGGCAACGTTGTCGTCGTCCGCGGAAAGATCCTGCTCCCATATATCCTTTTGACAGAGAGCCGTCTTTGCGATATCCGTGTAATCGGTCTTTGTCCAAAGCTCTTTCCAGAAATCGAGGTACTTCTGATCATCGGCGAGCTTTATATCCTCATCGTCGCGCTTTCCCTTATAGAATACGCACAGCGACGCGAACGAGAACAGAATATGCTTGGGAGACTTTCCGAACTTCTTGCGGTAATCGTTGTAGGTGGGGAGAAGTCTTGTCTTGAACTTCGTCGTGGAGTTTAATGCTATCGACATAAGCTCGTGGCGTATGAACGGGTTCTTGAAACGCTCGATAACGCTGTTCGCGAACGCGTCCATTTCGTCCTTGGGAAGGTCGATCGTGGGCTTTATCACGTCGTTTACAAGGCTCTGTACGAACTTGCCCACGTCCGCGTCCTCAACGCTCTCTCTTACGGTATCTATGCCGCTTAAATACGCTACGGGCACCATTGCGGTGTGCGAACCGTTGAGTATCTTTACCTTGCGCTGCTTGTAGGGAGTTATGTCATTCGCAAAAATAACGTTCAGTCCGGATTTATCCGCGGGCAGCTTTGACTGCACAAACGGCTCTTTTTCAAGCACCCACAGGTGGAATATCTCGCCCTTTACGATGTTGTTGTCCTGATAGCCCATATCCTCGCAGATCTGCGCGGCGTTATCTCTCGGATAACCGGGAACTATTCTGTCAACGAGAGTGCTTGTGAAGTGGTTCGCGACCGTGATCCAGTTGATAAACGCTTCGCTCATATTGTTTATTTTCGCAAGTTCCACAAGAACGCGTTTAAGCTCTCTGCCGTTATAATCGATAAGCTCGCACGGAATAATAGCCAGACCGTGCTTCATATCTCCGTGGAACTTTTCATAGCGCGCTCTAAGCAGCGCAAGCAGCTTTCCGGGGAAACTCTTCGGGCACTTTGTGAGGTCAATGTCTGTCGGATCGAGCGCGATACCCGCTTCGGTCGTGTTGGAAATGATTATCTCCAGGTCTTCGCTCCGTCCGTAAGAGAGGAACTTATCATAATCCTCAAAGGGATTTACGAAATCGCGCAGAACGTCGATCACCTGACGGCTCTGCACCTTTTCGCCTTTATCTATTCCCTCAAGGCAGAGAGTATACAAGCCGTCCTGCTTTGCAAGCTCCGCCACCCTGCCCGTGGGCATGGGCTGCACGACTGCCACATCGGCGTTTATCACACCGCTGTCGTTGAGGTTCTGCAATATCCAGTCAACAAATGCTCTCAAAAAGTTGCCCTCTCCGAACTGAAGGATCTTTATGGGTCTTTCGCCGTTTGTCTTATAATTGGTTCTGTTAAGGTCTTTCATGTTACACCTCGAATAAATTATAACTTTACGTTGTCTTTGGTTTTGTGGTGCTTTATCTTCAACAGGCAGACGATGCCTATTACCACCGACATAAGTCCGATACCGACGTTGGATATAAGCATCGCGATACCCAGACTTTCCGCGCCTATCTGCGGGAAACAGTTTATCATGATAAGCATGGACGGGATCCTGAACACAAACAGTCTCGACAAATTGCACACCATTGAGACTTTGGTATAACCCAATCCGTAGATCAGTCCATTCACTGCCGAATTCACGCCCAGCGCGATAATGCCGATTCTTTCATAGGAGAATATCTTCTCGATAAGTGCCGCCTTTTGTTCGCCGCCGTCCCCGGCGAAAAACACCGAGATCGGCTCGCGGAATATCGTCAAGATCACAAATCCGATCGTTGTAATGATCAGATTCAGCGAAAGCGTGCAGAAGAACACCTGTATCATTCGCTTATAGTGATTCCGGCTCAGATTATAGCTGATGATCGAGCTTTCAGCGTCCTCGCTGTAAGTCGTCAGGTGCGTTACCGAGCCGCTGATCTGATTGGAAACGCCTAATGCGCCCACCGCGCCCGGTTCTGTCGCTTCGTATCTCATACCAAGGGAGTTAATTATTACCTTGCCCATTGAGAAAACGAATTTCCCGAGCGATACGGGAATAGACAGCGCACATAATGGCTTGAAGAACTCCCGCTTGAACATGACGTTTTTCGGATCAAACTTGAACAGGTAATTTTTCCTGAACATATTGATAAGCGCGTAACAGGTAACGGAGAGATCCGCGCAAAGCGTTGCTCCCGCGATCCATGCCGTTCCCAGATGCAGAACATTCACGAAGAGTATCGTAAACAACAGCTTCAACGCCATGGACACGATGTTGATAAGCGTAATGTTTTTCATTGCGCCGCGCGACTTCTCAAGTCCCATGAACACCTGATTGAACAGTCCCACGCCGATCGACACGATCTGCACACGGAAATATCCTATTCCCATATCGATCATTTCGTCATTCATGCCGCCAAGCCGTAGAATTCCCACAGCAAGTATCTGAATGAGCGCTATCAGAAATATCGCTAAACAAAAGAACACCTCAAGAGTGGTGTTCGCGGAACGTTTTGCCTTGTCGTATTCGCCGCGCCCGATAAGACGCGATACGATTATGGAACTTCCCGTGGCAAACCCCGTTCCCAGAGCTGATATAAGCTGCTTTATCTGTGAGATCATAACGACGCTTGAAAGCGCGTCGCTGTCTGTCGCCGAAACCACGACCGTATCGATAATGCTGCTTATGTATGAAAAAGCACCCAGTGCCATAAGCGGCAGAGAGATATTCAGAACGACCGCCATAGGTTTGCCGGTCAGAATAAACTCCCGCCGCTTTCGATCCTTTTCGCTGATGTTGGATTCGCCCATAATTATTCGGTTAATTTGATGCGCTTTTCGGTTTCTTTGTCAAACAAATAAACATTCTCGTATGGAACCGCGAAGCTTAACTTGGAATCAACAGCGGGGCTGTCACGCGGATCTACCTTGAGAATCGTCTTCACACCGTGGATATCTACATAAACGTTGGTGTTGTCGCCCAACATCTCGGTAAGCTCTACCTTGCAGGGAATGGTATACGCCTTGTGGATATCCGCTTCCTTTACAAGCTTTATATGCTCGGGACGGAAACCAAACGCTACCTCCTCGCCCTCATATTTTTTCAGGATGCTCTCGTCGGCGATAGCCTTAAGGAATATTTCGGTTCCGCCGATATCCATCTTGCCATCTCTGATCTTGCCCGTAATGAGGTTCATCGGAGGCTCTCCTATAAAGCCCGCAACGAACATATTTACGGGATTGAAGTACAGCTCATACGGCGTTCCCACCTGCTGGATATAACCGTCCTTCATAACGACTATTCTGTCCGCCATCGTCATTGCCTCGGTCTGATCATGCGTTACATAGATCGTTGTGGCACCGGTGTTGCGGTGGATCTGCGTTATTTCGGAACGCATCGTAACTCTCTGCTTGGCGTCGAGATTGGAAAGCGGCTCGTCCATAAGGAATATGTCCACCTTACGAATTATCGCGCGCCCTACCGCAACTCTCTGTCTTTGTCCGCCCGACAGCGCTCTCGGTTTTCTGTCGAGATACTCGGTAAGACCGAGTATCTTTGCGGTGTTCATAACACGCTGCTCGATAACATCATCATCGACGCCCTGCAATGTCAATCCGAACGCCATATTGTCGTAAACCGACATATGCGGATAAAGCGCGTAGCTCTGGAAAACCATGGCAACGCCGCGCTCGCGCGGACCGAGCTTGTTTGCAAGCTTTCCGTCAATGTAAAATTCGCCCTTGCTTATGTTTTCAAGTCCTGCGATCATTCGCAGGGTCGTGGATTTTCCGCAGCCCGAGGAACCTACGAAAACGACAAACTCGCCCTTTTCGATCTCAAGGTTGAAATCGTGTACCGCGTGAAATCCGTTGGGATAAATTTTATTTATCCCGCGTAAAGTTAAATAAGCCATATTGGTTCTCCTTACATTTATTGTCGCCGACAGCGTAACGGCTTTTGCCTTATGCTGTAATTACCGCAGGTCAAGGTTGCCGATATTGTCCATATCGTCGTAGGTCTGGTTCTCGCCGCACATTCCCCATATAAAGGTGTAGTTGCTGGTCGCCGTACCGCTGTGGATAGACCAGCTCGGAGAGATGACCGCCTGTTCGTTGTGAAGTATGATGTGACGTGTTTCCTTGGGCTGTCCCATCATGTGGAATACTACGTTGTCACCGGGAAGCTCGAAATAGAAGTAAACTTCCATTCGTCTTTCGTGAGTGTGAGACGGCATCGTGTTCCAGCTGCTTCCCACTGCAAGCTCCGTCATGCCCATAGCAAGCTGGCAGCTCTCGCAGACTGCGGGATTTACATACTGATTTACAACGCGCTTGTTCATATTCTCAGCTGTTCCGAGCGGTCTGTGTACCGCCATATCCTTTGTGATATACACCGTGGGATAGGTTTTATGCGCGGGGCAGGAATTGATGTAGAACTTCGCGGGATTCGCCTTATCATCTGATTTGAACACGATCTCTTTCGTACCCATTCCGATGTAGATACCGTCCTTAAAGTTCAACTCATATTCCTTGCCGTCAAGAACGACCTTGCCCTTGCCGCCGACATTTATAATGCCCATCTCGCGTCTTTCAAGGAAATACTCCGTGCCAAGCTCCTTTGTGCTGCCGAGCGACAGTTCCTTGTCGACCGGCATAGCGCCGCCCGCTATCATTCTGTCCTGATGAGAATAGGTAAGTGCTATCTCATCAGCCGCGAAAACCTTATCTATAAGATAGTGCTTTCTAAGTTCATCCGTGGTGTAGTGCTTGGAGTCCTCCGGATGATTGCTGTATCTGATGTCTAAAGTCATGGTAAATGCTCCTTAACCGATAATATTTTTTAAATGCTCAACGGCGATCGGAATATCATCGCCTGTCGTTCCCTCGAAAACGAGGTTCGCGTCCGGACAAACCTTTGCAATCTTGCCGATTATCCTCGGGTAATCGAAGATACCCTGTCCTACTCCGCATTGCTTCAGCGTTCCGTCCTCCGCTATTTTGCAATCTTTTATGTGGAACACGCAGATCCTGCCGCCGAACGTTTGCAGCCCCTCGTCCAGAATATCATACATCTTATCGACATTCGATTTGTCAAGATAATTGTACAGATCGAAGATTATCCTGATGTTGTCCCGTCCGATCGCTTTCACGGCTCTGTCGAGAGTTTTCACGTTGTAGCACACGTGCCCGAACGCGCCCTCCATTCCGACGAACACACCGCGCTCGGCGGCATAATCGCATAGCTCCGAGAACGTCGTTATGACGCGCTCCAGCGCTTCCTTGGTGCGGTTCTGCGGGTGATACGTCCACTTGTCGCCGTTGTAAGAGCCGGTTTCCGAGCCGACGATATCACACCCAAGCTCTTTCGCGTGTGAGAGGTAATCCTTGAACACCGCAACGCCGTTCTTTATCTTGCCTTCGTCCGGGTGAACGGGGTTGAAATACGCTCCGATAAGCGGAACGGTCTTTCCCGCGCTCTCAAAGCACCTGCGGAACTGCTCCGCTCGCTCGCTCGTCATAGAGCCGGGCGTGTAGGAAATTCCGTCAAGCGCCTTGTATGCTACGAACTGAACGCCGCAAAGACCCAATTCATCAAGCCTTGCGGCGATATTTTCTTCGCCCTTGACCCCAAGGTCGTGGGCGCGGATAAACAGCTTCATCATTATCTCTGAACGCGTCCAGAAGCGTCGCCGCCCGCGAGCGTTTCAACTTCAGCGCGTGTTACGAGGTTGAAGTCGCCGGGGATAGTGTGCTTCAGAGCGGAAGCCGCTACCGCGAACTCCAGAGCCGCCTTCATGTCCTTGCCGTCGACCAGTCCGCAGATAAGACCCGCGGCGAAAGAATCACCGCCGCCTACGCGGTCCACGATCGGGTTGATATTGTACTTTCTGGAGTGGTAGAACTCTCTGCTTTTACCGTCCATAATGCACGCAGACCAATCGTTGTTGGAAGCCGAATGGCTCTCGCGCAGGGAAGAGATGATGTACTTAAATCCAAACTTGTCTGCCATCTGGTTGAAGATGTCAACGTAGCCCGAAAGCTCCAACTCGCCCTTGGTAACGTCGGTGTTGCCGGGCTTGAAGCCGAGGACCTTTTCCGCGTCCTCTTCGTTGCCTATGCAAACGTCAACGTACTGCATAAGGTTCGTCATTACCTTTTGCGCCTTTTCGCTGCTCCAGAGCTTCTTGCGGAAGTTGAGGTCGCACGAAACCGTTACGTTGTGCTTCTTTGCGGCCTTAAGAGCGACCTCGGTAAGCTCAGCCGCCTTATCGGAGACCGCGGGAGTGATACCGGTGAAGTGGAACCAATCCGCGTCCTTGAAGATCTCGTCAAAATCGAATTCCGAAGCGTCCGCCGTGGAGATCGAGGAGTGCGCTCTGTCGTAAACGACGTTGGAAGCTCGCATGGAAGCGCCCGTTTCGAGATAGTAAATGCCGAGTCTCTCGCCGCTTTTCGCGATATGCTTCGTTTGAACGTTGTATTTTCTGAGAGCTGCTACCGCGCAAGCTCCTATGGGGTTATCAGGAACAGCGGTAACGAACTCCGCGTCATGACCGTAATTTGCCAAAGACACTGCTACATTAGCCTCGCCGCCGCCGTAGTTGATGTCGAACTCGTCCGCCTGAATAAACTTTTCGTTGTTGGGAGTGGATAATCTAAGCATTATCTCGCCCATTGTTACTATCTTAGCCATTGGTTTGTTCTCCTTATTTTAATTTGCAATTCGCAAACCGTCTCACTTAGCGGCTTCGCCGCTCCGTTCGACTAGCCGGCAGACAACTCGTTCGCTTCGCTTACTTCGTTGTCTGCCGCTTTTGCGAATTGCACTAGTCTATCCGGTGTTGTTTTTGACTTATGTGCGATACCGACTTTACTTTCTCTCTATAAGATGAACCGCGAAGCCGCTGAACTCACCCTTAAGATAAACCGCCTTGGTATCCGCACCGATCTCTTCTGCCGAAAGCTCCGTCTCAACGCCCATTGAATTAAGCTGATAAACAGCTCTGCGAAGGCTGTTAGTTGCGACGGCGATATGTCCGTGCGTTCCTTTGAACGGGGTCTTCATGCATTCCACCGCTGTTCCCGCAAACACGCTGCTGTTGCCGACTTTTTGCTCCCAGCCGAACATTTTCGCGAACTTCGACGTTGTGTCTTTCGCTTCGTTCTCGTTTGCGCAGTTGATACCAACGTGAACGATCTTGAAGTCCAGCATTTTGTTTACCGCTGTACGGCAAAGCTCCGTGATACCGTCCCAATCGCCCGCCTTTACGAGGTTGCCCGGAACTATCCAGCTTCCGCCGCAGCAGATTATCTTTTTGAAACCGAGGTAGGTGTTGAGGTTGTTCTCATTCACACCGCCAGTCGGCATAAACTTCATATTCGAATAGGGAGCGGAAACCGACTTGATGTAAGCAAGACCGCCCGCTTGCTCCGCGGGGAAGAACTTTACGAAATCAAGTCCCAGCTCCATTGCCTGTTCGATCTGAGAGCCGTTCGCAACGCCGGGAGCGAAAGGAACTCCCTTATCAAGACAATGCTTAACGACCTTGGGGTTAAGTCCGGGAGCTACGCAGAATTTCGCGCCCGCCGCAATAGCCGCGTCGCATTGCTCCACGGTAAGCACCGTGCCCGCGCCCACCAGCATATCGGGGAACGCCTTGGTCATATCCGAGATGACCTTGTCCGCGCCCGCCGCACGGAACGTTACCTCAGCCGCGTTGATACCGCCCTTGCGAAGAGCCGTAGCAAGCTCCACAGCTTTTGAGGTGTCCTCGAGCTTTATTACGGGAATGATACCTGTAAACTCGAGTTGATCTTGAAACTTCTTCATGTCCATATCAATTTACCTCCGAGATCATCTGCCGAGCCAGCCGCCGTCAACAGCGATAGTGAAGCCGTTTACATAGTCGCTTGCCGAAGAAGCGAGGAATACCGCGGCGCCCATGATATCGTCGGGAGTTCCCCAGCGACCCGCGGGAATACGGTCGAGGATAGCCTCGCTTCTGTCAGCGTCCGCGCGCAGCGCCTTGGTGTTGTTTGTCGCCATATATCCCGGAGCGATGGCGTTTACGTTGATTCCCTTGGAAGCCCACTCGTTCGCCATTGTCATGGTTATGCCCTTGACGCCGGATTTGGAAGCCGTGTAGCTTGGAACACGTATACCGCCCTGATAAGACAGCATACTTGCAACGGAGATGATCTTCCCCCCCGTACCCTGCTTCATGTACTGCTTTGCAGCCGCCTGCGACAGGAAGAACAGTGTGCGGAGATTAACGTTCATAACGAGATCCCAGCTTTCGACACTGAAATCAATGGTGTCCTCGCGCTTGATGACGCCCGCGTTGTTTACAAGAATATCAACATGACCGAATTTTTCAACAGCGGTTGAAATGATCATATCAATGGGATCAAGAGTAGAAAGATCAGCTGTTACGAATTGGAAGTTATCCGCGCCGAGCATCTCCTGTGTTGCAGTACTCGGAACCACCGAAACGCCCAAAACCTTTGCACCCGCCTCTACAAAAGCCTTCGAGAAGCCCTGTCCCAAACCGGTGTCGCTTCCTGTTACAATTGCTACCTTGCCGTCAAGTCTGAATTTGTCCAAAATCATAATGTTACCTCCAAAAATATTCATTTTTTAGAAGACAATACAAGAATAAATCCCTATATCATCTATCCGTTTTACCTTATATTTATCTTATATCCTCCCGCAAACAAATGCGAGGTCTAAATCGTTTTACTTTATGGACGAAACGGATACAATACTGCTATTCTTTTCGCTCCATAGCTGTCAACTGTCAAAATATCCCCACCGCCCTGAGTATGGTTACATAAATGAAGATCGTCACCGTGCTCACAAGGCTGGTCCAGACGACGAGCTGCCCCGCAAGTTCCCCGTCCGCGCCCATTTCCTGAGCCATGATAGCGCTCGCCACCGCGACGGGCGTCGCGAACACTCCGACGTATGTCGCGAAATGCTCCCCTCCGAGACCGGGAATAAGGAAATACGCGCCCAGAAGTCCGATTATCGGAACAACGACGGTTCGCACAAATGTTCCGAATATTATCTCGCGCTTGAGTTTTGCTACAGCCGAGAATTCAAACCGTCCGCCCAGTACAATCAGCGCAAACGGTGTGCAGATAGAACGCACATTGTCGAGCGTTTTGTACAGAAAACCGATGTCGGTAAGTCTGAACGAAAATCCCCACATCACAAACAGCTCTCTGATACCTAAAACGGCAAGCCCCGCCACAGTGCCGATTATCAAGGGATTTTTCACGATACCGAGGAGTATCTTTTTTACATCCACCTTGCCTTTTTCGGTATTTCCGTTGAATATCGACAGAGTGATAACTCCCAGAATGTTGAACAGCGGTACGCAAAACGCCGACATAACACCCGCCGCAGCCGCGCCTGCGTCGCCGAAAAGGGAAGTGGCAAGCGGTATTCCGATTATCGCGTAATTCGAGCGGAAAACCGCTTGTATCAGCGAGCCGCGCTTCGCGCTGTCCTTTGTGAAAAGGCACATGACCGCTGTTCCCAGAAAGAATATCGCGATCACCGCCGCTATTCCGTACACCACGAACATCACGTTTATATCCGAGAAACTCTTGATGTTGTAAACATTTACAAACAGCATAACGGGCAGCAGTACGCGAAACGTAAGCTTATTTCCCACATCGAGAAAAGGCTTTGTAAGCAATCCTATTCTTTTCAGAACATAACCCAGCACGATAAGCAGAACTATGGGAAGAACGGCGTTTGCCGAAAAAACAAGCGCGTCTGTCATAGTTTAATCTCCGCGAGTGTGAAATATTCTTTGAGATAGTCCTCCGTAGCCTTGACCATACGCATGAAAAGCTCTCTTGCTCTCGCCGAGGAAAGCTCCGAGCAAAGCGGCTGATTTGCGAACGCCTCAAATATCATATTAAGGTCGCGGTTCTTTATGCCGTAGTACGTGTTTTCGATATTGAGCGCGTTCCTCAAAACCAGAGCGCTTACGTTTCTCGGCAGCGCTCCCGCGGTTATCGGTTTCACGCTGTCGCGCGAAAACACGCAGTTCGTTTCCACAACGGAGCCGAGCGGCATATCCGTCATTTGTCCGACGTTTATCACGTTGGCATTGGAGATCTTCGCGGGAACAAGCCCCAACAGAGCCTTCATAAGCTCCACGACCTCCTCGTCGCTGTGCGATACCTCTATTTTTTCAACGCCGTCCGCAATGCGGTGCGACTGCTCTATCTTGTTTATTCTGTCCTGTTTGCGGTACGCTACCGTTGTCAGATGATACTGCCACTCATCAACGGCGGTTTTGTCCTTGATGTACTGCGCGTTGTTCAAAAACTCGACAAGGTGACGGTCGCCCGCCGCGGCAAGTACGCCAAATCTTCGGAACAAGTCCATTTTCACCTTATTCCCGTAAAGAAACGGATCGTCGTGATAGCCGTCCGGTGGTGTGCCAACTCTCTCGCAGTAGCCCTTATCGTAGAATTTATCAATGAATTCGGGCAATATTTTCAGCATATCGTGCCCGTTGTAGTTCGCTCTTGTTATCCATGTAAAGTGATTTATACCGCACGCGTCAATGAGCATTTCCGCTCTTGACGGTCTGGGAACGCCCAGCATCTCGTGAGCCGCGCAGCACAAAAACTCCTGCGCGTGGAACACCTCGTGACAGCACCCGAACGCCTTTATTTCGGGGAACACGTCATAGAGCGTCTTTGTGCAAGCCGTCATGGGATTTGTGAGATTTATCACCCACGCTTCGGGGCAGTGCGCCTTTATCTCCCGCGCGAAGCCCTCGTAAATCGGCACGGTACGCATCGCGCGGAGAACTCCTCCCGGACCTACCGTATCGCCCACGGACTGATATATCCCGTACTCCTCGGGAAGATGAACGTCGCTTTCCATTTCATCGAAAGTTCCCGGAAGTATCGAGCACACGACAAAATCCGCGCCGTCAAGCACCGCGCCAAGCTCGGTATAAACTTTATAGTCCCACTTTGAAACGGTTTTCGGATCGTCGTTTATACGTGCTCCGATATGCTTGTTCAGCTCCGCGGCGGGAACGTCGATGTCGTACAGCGCGATCTCCCCGCAGATACCCTCCGCAAGCGCAAGATCGACCATGAATACGCGCGCCCAAGCCTTTGAGCCGCCGCCGATATACGCGATCTTTATCTTTTTCATTGTCATACCCTGTTTCGTCAGATTTTGTTGAGATATACCGCTTTATGCGCCGCGATAATTACCTTTTGTCCATTCGCTTGACCTCGGTGTAGCACAGCACGAACGGTGCAACGCCTTTCGCGTCATTATTTACGATCGGTTCCGAAACATAATACTCGTAGCTTCCGTCGCGGCGGCGGTTATCCTCGGGTCCCAAGCCCGCAACAAGACATATCCCGCCGAGATCAAGTTCGCCGCTGTCGTTCACGCTCAGATATTTTTCGCAGATACCGTCAAAGGTCTTTTTGCCCATAGCGGCATACTTTCCGTCGATAACTCCAAGCCTTGCGCCTTTCATCATGGCGTACGCGATCATGCTGCTGCCGCTCGTTTCGAGGTAGTTGCCGTCTCTGCCGCCTTGATCGACCACCTGCCAAAACATTCCCGTTTCCGTGTCGGCGTATTGCGCGATACCGTCAATTGCCTCGGAGAATATCGCGCAAAGCTCTTTTTTGGCGTTTTCGTCGTCAAGGTAATCTATATTATCAATAAGCGAAATGCAAAACCAACCGATAGCTCTCAGCCAGAAATTCTTTGAGCATCCCGTATTCTTATCCGCCCAGAACGCCATCTTCGAGCAGTCGCAGCCATGGTAGTAGAGGTTTTTATTCTCGTCGAACATCAGCCGTCTGACGTTCTTGAACTGCGACACCGCGTCGGAGTAGTCCCCGTCGCCGAACTCCTTTTGAAAGCGCACGGAAAACACCTGCGCCATATACAGCCCGTCAAGCCATATCTGGTTTGGGTAAATAAGCTTGTGCCAGAAATTTCCCGTATTCGTGCGCGGCTGCTTTTCTAGCTGCTCATGCAGCAGGAGGATCGCCTTTTTGTACTTTTCCTTGCCCGTTTTCCCGTAGAGATCGAAAAGCACTCTGCCCTCGTTCACGTCGTCGAGGTTGAACTTTTCCTGCGAATATCCGCGTATCGAGCCGTCCTCGGCTACGTAGTAGTCGATAAACCTCTCGGCGAAATCGGCGTATTTTTCCTCGCCGGTTATCTCCGCGGCGCACAGCAGCGCCGTTATCATACAGCCGTCAATGTAATTCCAATGCGGCTCCTTGCCTTTTCTGATGCTTTCTATATTCCACAGCGGCGCGTCGGGGGTCGAACCCTCGAGAAGCCGCTCTACATACCTGTCTATCTGCTCATAATTCATGGGCGGTTTACTCCTTTGCAAGCTCTCCGACGTTCACGGCGGTAAGCGGCTCTCCGTCGCAGCCGTCTACGTCGACGTTCTTCACGGAGAGCTTCTTTACGTTTTCAAAATACATACCCGCGCGGCACATCAGCACGTTGTTGTTCTTCATTGAGGGGTAGCCCTCCTTCGCGTCCTTATCGTAGGTGAACCTGATGTTCTCCACAGTCACCTCGTCGATAGGCATTTCGGGAAGACCGTCGCAATAGCACGCCGCCGTGCCGCAGTTCTCGCACGTCATATCGCGAAACGTGAACCTTCCCAGATACGGCGTTCTGTCGTCCACGGGAAGCTTTTCGCGCGTCGTGTTGTACTCGGAGAAGCGGTCGGGGTCGCAGCAGTTGTACCACATATTGATAACGATCGGCGTTAAAACGCCGTCCATTTTGATGTTCTCAAACAAAACGCCGTCTATCACCGCGTCCTTGCCGCGTCCTCGGCGCGTTTTTATGCGAAGACCGCGATCGGTGTGGTTAAATATACAGCGGTTTACAGTGAGATTTTTTACTCCGCCCGCCATTTCGCTTCCAAGCGTTACCGCGCCATGCCCGAACTGCATAAGGCAGTTGCGTATCGTGTGATGATCGGCGGGCTGCTTGAACTTGCTGCCTACTTCGATCTTGCCCGATTTTATCGCGATACAATCATCGCCCACACTGAACTTGCACCCAATGATATTCACACGGTCGCAAGCCTCGGGGTCGAGAGCGTCTGTATTCGGGGAGTTCTTCGGAGCGTTTACGGAAACGTCCAAAAAATTCAGATCCTGTGAAAAATACGGGTGAAGCTGCCATGAAGCCGCGTTCTGTGCGGTAACTCCATGCATGGTGAAGTTTTTGCAGCGATTGAGGAACACAAGGCGCGGTCTTCCGATAACGCGCTCCTTAACGTTTACCCACCACTCGCTGTTCTGCGCGTTGCCGTCAACAGTGCCCTGTCCGACGATGTGGATATCCTCGGCGTACTCCGCGAACAAAAGCGCTTGGTGCATGGGAATAGCGTTGCCCTCCCATGTTCCCAAATGGACTTCCTCGCCGGTCACGATATCCTTGACAACCCCGGGTATAACAGGGTAGCGCCCGACGTCGGTCGAGCCGAGCAAAACTGCGCCCTTGGCAAGGTCAAGCGTAATGTGGCTTTTAAGACAAATTGGAGCCGTGCTGTATGTTCCCTCGGGAAAATACAGCCGTCCGCCCGCGGGAAGACAATTCACCGCGGTTTGTATGCTTTCGGTATCATCGTGCTTTCCGTCGCCGACCGCGCCGAGATCGCGCACATTCACCGCGCAGGTCTCACTGCATGTTGTAAATTTGACGGTTTCCCCGCCAACGTCGACGGTGTATTCGGTAGCAGCCTTTAACGGATAGAGCGAAATGACGTTTCTGTCCGTGAAAAAAAGCTCCTCGCCGTTAAGAGTTACCCGGCGGTTCTCACCGCTGTAATAAGGCGAGCTGTTATCAAGCTCCAGGCAAGCCGAGACCGAACCGACATACAATAAATTCAACATTATTATTCTCCTAATTACTGATTTTTCATTGAAAAACGGACAAATTATTTTATTTGTTCTCCCCGGCACGGCAGGGGAGAACAAACAATATTTAAGAATTGATATAAATCACTTATTACCGGAAACTTTTTTCTCCGCGTCGCGGAGTATCTTAATAAATGTGTTCTTGATAGTGATAAGCAGCATATCAAAGCCCATAAAGAGCAGTCCGAATCCCAAAGGCTCGACGCCTATCGGAACATTCTCCGCCTCCGAAACATCACCCGCAATAAGCGTGTTGATGGCTGTGTAGGTTCGAACCACACAAAACAGCACGACCCCGGCGTAAATGACGTTCAGAAAGATCGACCACCATTTTCTGACCCGCACAAACATCCATTTGTCGTAAGCGCCCTTTTCCGGTTCAAAATTGCGCAGCAGGTGATTTACCATCAAGTCAATGGATACTCCAAGCCCAACAGCTACAACGACCATAAGATCAAGCCCTTTGAGATAAGTTCCCAATCCCCACAAGAAGAAGTAGCAGATAGCTCCGCTGAACCAGAACTTGATAAAGACTATCTTCAGCCATGACGGGATATGGAACTTCCCGCTTTTGTATTTGCGGATCTCTTTCTCCGATACCTCGGGAGCGTCCTTGGCGTTTACGAGCTTTTCAACAGCGTCGGTCTTGAGGTCGTAGTAATTCTCCACGCCCTTTGACTGAGCTGTCATGTTGGTTTCTTCTTTATTTTTTGATTTTTTTGCCATAATGATCGTTTGACCTTTCTTGATACGCTGCGTTTGCTTATCTGCAACGAAAGCAACAACAGCCGTAAACTGATGTTGCTTTTGCTGATTATTCTTCGCCTGAAATGTCGATAGCTTCCATCTCGCCGTTGTCCTCAACATCAATAGAGGTATTGATCTTAAGCAATGCCTTTGAGTAAAGCGGAAGTGTAGCTAACAGCACCGCAGATATCGCAACAAAAATAATGTGCATTACCACAACGTTTTGCGCTATTGCAATATATGCTCTCTCGGCTGTTATCTCAATCCTGTTGGTTTCACGAGTGACCGCCTCAATAATGCGCGAATAATACACGACATCTACAAAGATCAGCGCCGCCAACATCAGGAATATCAACACTATCATAGCTATCTTCGGTTTCTCGCGCCGGGGGAACGCTCTCAAAAAGCATACGAACGCAAGTATCGAGAACAACATCGCCACAAACTCACACTGCCCCATATTTGGCAGCAGCAGAAGCGTTGTTGTTTTTGAGATCGACGTAAGGTTGAGCGAGTAGATTAAGAAAGCTACGACCAACGATACCAGCGCGATCCTTTGAGGAGAACGCTTAAGCGTTACGAAAAACTTTCGGATAAATTCTTTAAATCCCCGTCTTGGTGCGGCGGATGAATTGCTTTTTGCCATCTGTCCCGCCTCCTTATCTCATACTAATGGCTTCGGTCGTTTCTTTATCAAAGAAGTGCTTTCTGTTGAAAGAAACATCTACCGAATCGCCTGCTTTAAAGTTACACCAATCGCGGAATTTGCAAGTGATCTTACGTTTACCCGTAAATCCGTTTATAAGGGTCGTTTGTCCAAGGTTCTCGTTGGAGAATACGTTGACGTTTATGTCGCCGCCCTGAACGACATCCTCGGGGCGAACACCAAGCACTATCGTTTTTTCCTCGTAATCTTTGAGGAGAGCCGCTTCATCGTTGCTTAAGGTGACCTTAAAGCTATCGTTGATCAGCTCGCCGTTTTTAACTTCGACATCAAACAGGTTCATCGGAGGCAATCCGATAAAACTTGCCACAAAGATGTTTGCGGGATTGTAATACAAATCAAGCGGCGACCCCACCTGCTGAACGTGTCCCATCGACATACATACGATCCTGTCCGCCAAGGTCAGCGCCTCGGTCTGGTCGTGCGTTACATAGAGCATCGTAGCGGAGAGCCGCTTATGTAAAAGCAGTATCTCACGCCGTGTCGCGCCGCGAAGCTTTGCGTCGAGGTTAGACAAAGGCTCGTCAAAGAGGAAGACCTTAGGTGTACGCACGATTGCGCGTCCCATAGCAACTCTTTGTCTTTGACCGCCCGAAAGCTGATTGGGTTTCTTGTTGAGTTGATCGGTAAGCCCCAAGATCTCAGCTGCCGCCAATACCTTATGGTGTATCTCGTTTTTATTTTCCTTTCGGAGCATAAGCGAAAACGCCATGTTCTCATAAATCGTCATATGTCCGTACAGCGCGTAGTTCTGGAAAACCATCGCGATATCGCGATCTTTCGGCGGCATTTTGGTAACATCCTTATCGTCGATGATAAGGTGACCGGAGGAAATATCCTCAAGTCCCGCTACCATGCGAAGTGTTGTAGATTTTCCGCAGCCCGACGGTCCGACCAGAACGATCAGCTCGCCGTGTTTGACGTCAAGGTTAAAATCGAATACCGCTTGAACCTTGTTGTCATAGATCTTATCAAGATGCTGTAATTCTATATCACTCATGATTAGCTCCCTTTTTCCATTCTTTCGATCTCATCATAGCGATGTGCCAACATTTGTGCCTTGGATAAGTTTATTATTCCCGCGGCTATGCAAAGCACCGCGGATGCTGCCAGGTAAGCGCATAGACGGATAAAGTGGCTGTTTTCCATAGCGGCAGCTTCCACACCGTTTACGACAAGCGTCGCGTTTTTCGCTTGAAGCGGGATAATGAAGATCCGGGCAATCTGACCTGCTCCCAAGCCCATAAGTACATACGAATAACCTACCTTATACGCCTTTACGCCCTCGGACGCAAGGAACGAAGTAAGCATGAAAAGCAGATTGTATACCACGGATATACCGATAAGGAACGTATAGTAATAATCTCCCACATCGGTTTTATAGATACTGACAAAGTACAAAGCATTCAATACGATCGCCAGAAGCGTAAGATTTGCGGAGAGCTTGTTTTTCTGGAATCTGAGACGATCGCGCTTGATCATATTCTCGTTGCTGAACGTCATGCTCTCACATCCTTTCTTGCCGTACCGATAAGACTCTTTTCCGCTTTCATCAGTGTTAATTTCAAAATCAAATTGGCAACAAGCAGCACGGTAAGCACAATAAGTATTCCGAACACAACGAAGCTGGCGTCAAACCAGAATGTAGACTCGGTATAAAGCGTGTTTCGGCTTTCAGCGTGTTTTTTAAGCGCCTCAAAGTCTATCTGCAAAAACTGTGCCTTATATGTCATAATTTGTGATATCGCCCAGACAGATGCCCCGACATTTAATATCGAAACAAGCCCCGTAGTGATAAAGTTGCCGATATAATATCTCCTGCGAGAATGAGTATTTGTGATAAACAAGGTAAGCGTTACCAGTATCATAGCGATAGAAACACCGGTAAACGTTTTGTTAAATCCCTGCATATCATAATAAAGCCTTGAACCCGTAACCGTAGTTCTGTCAAGGTTATTTGCGCTGCGTATAGTTGTATACAGCGCGTCATATAGATCGGTCATAAGACCCAACGAGTAAACGAAAACCAAAGCGGCACCGATCAGCAGCGCGAAGCATACTATCCGCTGAAATGTCATTTGTTTCTTATACATACAGACCTTCCTTTCATTATGTTTAAGGGGAAGAGGACATCTTCCCCCCAAGTAACATAATGTGGATAGGCGATCGCACTGCGGACAGGCTTACCTGCCCGCGTGCTGTCGCTTTTCCGATTTTCTAATAAAGTCTTTGCTATTGCAGGATTACAGAGAATTGTAGTAATCGAGCAGATAATCCCAAGCAGTGTTCTTAAGCTCAAGGTATACAGAGCCGTTCCAATCGTTTGCAACCTTCTTAGCCATATCTTCTGCGGTGGTAGCGCCTTCGTTAGCGCCTGCGTAGCCGCCAACGATTATCTTAAGGAATACGTTATCCTGATCCTTAGACTGGCTGAACTTACCGGACGAAGAAAGCTCTACAAATGTTGCAAGCTGGTCGTTCTCGGGCTTGGTGTTGGGAACTGTGGTAGGAACGGAAGTGTACCAAGGATTATCAGCGAGCCCAAGCTCCGGATGCTTGATAGTGCCGTATCTGATAGCGTTGGAGATATGACCTGCGCCCTCTCTGCCGACCTCGTGTGTGCACTGATACTCAAATGCCTGGCTCTTAGCAAAGCTCAGGGTAGAGCCGAGCAGCTGACGAGCGTAGTTGGTGTAGTTACCGCCTGCCTTAGACCAAAGCTCTTCATAAGTCTTATCTGCGATCTTGGGCCATTCTTCGCCGTTGAAGTCGAATGTCTCGCTGCTTCTGAACGCCTCGGGACCGTAGGACATAAGGATCTGACCCTCTTTGCTGTACGCGTAGTCGATGATAGCAAGGCAAGCATTGAGCTTATCCTCATTGTCGCCTACACCTGCCTTGGAAATTGCCCAACCGTCTGTCTTAACGGAACGCCAAGACTCGGTAAATCTCATGAACTTCTCGCCGGTGCCGTCATCCCAACGGGAAACGGGAACCATAACCGCCATGTACTTTTCGCCATCCTGGAGCTTCTTCTCATTGTAGAGCGTCTGGGTCTGGTTGTAGTCATAGTGCATAAATCCGAGGTCGTTTTCGAGCATCGTCTCGGACTTCTCAGATGAACCGTCGATGAAGGACTTGGAGATAAGACCCTCCTGAACCATTGCGTTCATGCTTTCGAGAGCTTTGTAGGTGCCTGCGTCCTGACGAGCGTCATGAAGCTTGTTGTCGTTGCCGACATACAGGTAATCCTGTCTGGACTCAAGACCGCGAACGCCGAACAGAGTACCCGCGAAACGGAACATATCAACACGTCTCTGGTTGTTGTTGTCCTCACGAGAGAACAGACCCTGGATAGTATCCGTGCCATTAAGTGTATTTGCGTTTGCTACTACGCAGCGGAGAAGAGCAACAAGCTCGTCAACGTCCCAAGCCGCGTTTTGACCGATGAAGAGATCCGCGCGGTTCTCGCCGTAGTATCCGCTGTAAGCTTCGTCGATGTACTTGCGGAGCATATTAACAGCCTCAACGCCTGTCATGCTGCCCTTATCGTTCATCTGCTTAACAATGTTTTTAGTGAAGTCCTTGGTGACTTTCTCTGTGCCGGAGCCGTCCTTCTTGACTACTTCAATCTCAGCCGAACTCTCGGTGGGCATAAAGGGCTGATATGCGGGTGTTGCGGTAGTGCCGCTCTTTTCCGCCGTAAAATCGCCCGAGCCGTTAAGAAGCTTCTCTACCCAGTCGGTTCTCATCAGCGGCATACGCTCGATATCGTTTACGCCGTCGAAGTACGGAGAGAAGTAGATAGCGCCTGTTTCGGTATCACCTGTGATAGACAGACGAACGATGGAGTTTTTCTCAAGATATGCCTTGAAGTTCGGCATCTTATCGAGGTATTCCGCGATATTAACGACTTGACCCGCGGGACCTGCCTGGTTCAGGTCGGAAGCGGTACCGCTTACCATATCTACATTTTCAAGCTGCTCTTTCCAGTAGCCCCACTCCTTAGAAGCGCTGTTGCCCTGGTATACGTTCGTGAACTTCATTCCGAGCTTATCCTGAACAGCTACCCATGTGGGTTTAAGGTCGCCGGAGTTGTAGGCCTTGCCGTCAGCGAGCGTAACGCTGCCGCCTGTTGCTACGGACGCGTCAACCTCATTGCCGTCTTTATCTTTATAGATAACTTCCCCGGTCTCTTTACCGTCCGCGTCTTTCACCTTTTCAACCTTGTAACCGCTGTTGGTAGCTATGGTCTGAGGATCAAAGAACAGACCTGTCTGAGGGCTGTTGTAGCCTGTACCCATTCTAAGCTCTGTGCCTGCCGCGAAAGTGAGATCGGGAGATACGGCGGGGATATCACCGGAAGGTGTGCTTGTTTCGCCGCCAGAATTGGGCGTGCTGGCATCGGGTGTGCTGGTCGAATTCCCACCGCCGCTGGTGCTGTTGCCGCCGCCGCTGGTACCACTGTTAGCGGGCACCTTTGCGCAGCCTGTAAGCAAGGTTGATATTGCAACCGTTGTTGACAGCACAAGCGTCGCAAATTTAGATTTTTTCATTTGTTGTTCCTCCTTTGGAAAAATTGAACAAAACTGTTTCTTGCGGATAACCGCATTTTTATAATCAGCCGTGCAAGCGGCGGACTAACGTAAAATATTAATAGTAAACGACAGAGCGTTTTGTAATATAGTCAATGCAACATAATGTATTTATGCTGCTGTCAAAAGTGCAATGAGCATTACATACGTCGTTTACTATAAGTATTACTCCTTTACACCGCCGACATTTACACCCTTTGCGAAGTACTTCTGAATAAAGGGGTAAATTATCAGGATCGGCACGATAGAGCAAATGATAAGTGAATAGATCATCGAATCGGACGAATAAGGGTAACTCCAGCCTGTCATCTGCTCGGAGTCCTGATATCGTTCAAGCTCAAGACGAATGTAAACCATCAACGGTTGTTCCGCTCTGTTGGAGATCATCTGTCTTGCCCAGAAGTATCCGTTCCAGCGGGAGATCGCGAAGAACAGCGACACCGTTGCGATTATTGACTTGCTCATCGGCAGGTATACGCGCCACAGAACCTGCATTTCGGTCGCGCCGTCCACTATCGCCGCTTCCTCAATCTCGCTCGGGACGCCCTCAAACGAGTTACGCAGGAGTATGATGTTCATTGCCGCCATACCCATTGCGATAACGACAAGCCACTTGTCGTCCATAATGCCGACGGAATTGAAAACGCGCTTTGTAGCTATGTAGTTCAAGTACTGCGGAACAAGACCTGCGCTGAACCACATCGTGAACACGAGGAAGAAGTTGAAGCCTCTGCGGAAAAGCAATCTCTTCTTAGAGAGCGCGTAAGCGCCGAGGATCGACAGCCCCACTTCCCAGATCGTTCCGTAGAACGTAAGGAAGAGCGTGTTCGTATATGCGTTCCAGAATACGTTATCCTTGAACATCGTCGAGAACGCGTCAAACTGGATATCCTTCGGGAACAGAACGATCTCGTTGTAATCGACCGCGTGTCTGCCGCTTATTGCCGCCGATATCGTATACAAGAACGGATACAGGCAGGCAAGAGCGAATATCGTAAGCAATGTATAGCTTATGATCTTGAAGATAAGCTCGGAAATTTCAAGTCTTCTTTTCATACTGCAAATCCCCTTTAATAGAGTGATACATCGGACGCCTTGCGCGCGATGGTGTTAGCTCCGATAACCAACAACATTCCGATAACGTTGTTCATCATTTCCGCGGCGGATGCCATGCCCTTCATAACACCCTCGATACCATATCTTTGAGAGAACGTCGATACGACATCCGCGGTAACATAAGTGTTGGTGTTGTACAAAAGGAGAACCTTTTCATAACCGATGTTGAGCAGAGAACCTATTCTCGTGATAAGCATAATGACGATAGTGGAGAGAATACTCGGAAGTACGACGTATTTCATCTGAGCCATCTTGCCCGCGCCGTCGATCTGCGCCGCCTCATAGCTCGTCGGAGAGATCGCGATAATAGCCGCGAAGAATACGATACTGTCATAACCTGCCGTCTCCCAGATACCGCTTATCTGATAGATGGCTCGGAAGAACGACGGGTTGTTCATAATGCCTTGAGCCGCCACTTCCGGGTCTACGGCGCCGATCGCTACCAAGAACTTGGAAAGGATACCCATGTCCGTAGTAAGCGAATCCTGCTTTACAAGCATCAATACCAGCGTTGTCATAACAACCGTCGACATAAACTTCGGAAGATATGTAACTACCTGATAGAAGCTTCTCATGATGTTCGAGCGGATCTCGTTGAAGAACAGCGCGATGATGATAGGCATCGGGAAGCCGAACACCAAGCCGTAGAAGCTGAGCAGGAACGTGTTTCTGAACGCTCTCCAGAACTCGGTCGAGATCGTTGTACCGCTAACAAGGAGCGTTTTGAAGTAGGAAAATCCCGAATAAAGCTGATCCGATACCGGAAGAACGCCGTCCGTGACCTTAAAGCACCCCAACAGCTCGTACATGGGGAAATAACGCCAGAACAGGAACACCAGTATCATCGGGACAAGCATAAGATACAGACGCCAGTCCTTCAGCACCGTTTTCGCGACGTTTCTCCAATGATGCTTTTCAACATCATCGCGAACCGCTTGTTCGGGATTTTCGATGTAAACGCCGCTTGCTTCATCGAAAATCAAATAATCGGCAACATCCATTTGCATCTTTACAAACCTCCTAAATAAGATATTTTCGAGCTGTTTTTGATTAAAGACCTTTCACCGCTTCAAAGCGGCTGTTCAATTTGAATGTTTACTTTGTGCGTTCTCTCATTCGTTCGGCTTCAGTGCGAATGAGGTATGCCTTCTGGTCTTCAAAAAGACCGTCCACCTTTCGCGCTATAAGAGTTATAACTATTGAGAAAAGCAATGTTATAAGATCGGCAGCGATAAACATGATGATCGAATCCGCTGCCCCGCCAAAAAACAAGCTCACAAGCCATCTTCCGATCTGCGCTCCCAAAAACGCCAGAAGAGTGTAGCAGATCGTAAGCGGTATGCTGTTCACGATTTTCTGTTTGCCGAGGAACTTTATCATTATAAGCGGCAGGAGCATC